>SDBU01003247.1_pt1 | contig 20796 bp, 20 predicted proteins | sample 2277071 | NCBI WGS metagenome assembly SDBU01 (sample SAMN10397929, study PRJNA504765) | marine sediment metagenome | isolation source: marine sediment core GS08_GC12, 126 cmbsf | place: Arctic Ocean: Gakkel Ridge, Loki's castle | collected 2008
GACATTGATCAGGTTGATATTTTTTTTCTCGATTTATCCAATTTCAGGTCAATTTGGGCCAAAACTGGGCCGATATCCATATCTGAGAGCTTAAAACCGTTGAATTCGATCCGAAAATTGCTAAATATAGAGATTTGGAGGTCAACCTGATCAATGTCGGTTAAAGTACATTAACAATCTTTTCAAAACAGTTAAAACGCGCTATATGCTCTTAGCATATTCTATATTACGCAATGCATAGTCCTGATAACTCGCACCCCATTGATCAAGAGCGTGAATAGCAATTCGTCTTTCAATGAGTTTCTGTGCTGTGCCTGTATCGCCTACATCGATGAAATAATGAAGAATGGGCATCCCGAACCAGCGATCTCTGAGGAGGCTAATGTCATCATTATTTTTTTCAATTATTTCCCATTGTCTTGTTTTGCAGGCTTCGAGGACCAGATAATAGCATGCATCCTGTAGATGTGTATCACCCTCAATTTTGCCTCCGAAAATTTGGATCAGCTCTTTGAGTCTTTCATCTGTAAGTTGTCTTGGGGGTAAGGTTCGACGTACGATATAAGATCCGAGGGATGAATGATACTGAACTGGTGATGCCATATTAACTCCTGGTTTTTAATAAAAGATATTATAATAGCCCTTCAATAAAAAAGGGGAGAAAAAAAATTATTTGTATCGATCTTTCAAGCTTTTCAATAATGCTTTATTTAGAAGGGCTCTGGGAAAGAGGCGAGTAAGCCAAACCATAAGACGGGTTTTCCAATCGAAAATATATAGAGGTTTTTGCTTTTGAATTTGCTTCCAGAGGTATTGGACCGCCTTTTCTATGGATATTGTCCGCTTGTCTGTTTTTTGAGGAAAGCCTTTGGCAGCGCGGGTGCGAAAATTGGTGGCAATTTGTCCCGGACAAGCGCAAAGGACACGGATTCCTTTTTCTTTGAGCTCTAGGTCTAGAGCGAGGGAAAAATGGTTCACAAACGCCTTGGAAGCACAATAGGCATTGAAAGTGGGAAAGGCAAAAAAAGCCCCGGCAGAAGAGATATTGAGAATGGTCCCGCCTTTGCCTGCTTTAAGAAGCGTTTTCGCTGCATGCAGAGAAATTTCTAAAAGGGCATTGCAGTTAACTTCGACAACGGTGAGTTGATCGGCAATGGGAAGATCGACAGAAAGTCCATAAAAACCAAGTCCTGCATTGTTGATAATCAGATCGGGTTTTTTTTCTGTGATCTCTTCGAGGAGTTTTTTGCGCATGGAAGGATCGGCAAGATTGACCTGTTTGCTTCCTGTGCGGATCACTTGGATCCCTTTTTCTTCCAGAAAATCGGCCATAGCTTTGCCAAGTCCAGAAGTGGATCCTGTAACGAGAGCTAGATTAAAAGAGGGTTTCGACGGCATTGAAGAGGTTTTGGAGTTTTTCTTGGCAGGTTGCTATCCCTGCATCAAGATTTTCAAAAGTTGGTTCTTGCACAGCGGCATAAATTTTGAGTTTGGGTTCGGTACCAGAAGGGCGAACCACGATTTTGCTCTTGTCTGCAAGACGATAGAGGAGGACGTTGGATGGGGGAAGCCCGTGCAGCCCAGATTGATAGTCTTCAATAGTCGTGACATCTTGCCCCATGATCTTTTTTGGGCTTGCTGTGCGTAAAAGTTGCATCATCTGCTGCATTTTTTTCATCCCTTCATGACCAGGAGGAAATTCTAGCACTTTTTGCTGCTCATAAAAAAGACCGTACTTTTTATAGATCTCTTCTAAAAAGTCGACAAGTGTTCGCCCTTCGACTTTCATTAAGAGAGCAATCTCTGCAACGAGGCAGCTTGCAATGATGGCATCTTTATCGCGACTGTGCGTTCCCATGAGGTAGCCATATGATTCTTCGGCTCCAAAGAGAAATTGATGTGATTGATCTTGTTCCCATTTGTGGATGAGTTCTCCAATGTATTTGAAGCCGGTGAGCACTTCGAAACAGGCGATATTGTAATTCTTGGCAATGACACTGAGAAGATCGGTCGAGACGATTGTTGTGATGGCCGCTCCATTTGCAGGGAGTTTTTCTTGGGCCTGAAGGGTTCTACAAATGTATTCGAGACAGAGAATGGCAATTTGATTGCCACTTAAGGTAAAGGATTTGTCTCGATGAAGGGCTACTACTGCCATCCGATCAGCATCGGGGTCAGTGGCAATGAAGATATCCGAGGATGTATCTACGAGTTGATTGATTCCCATTGCAAGAGCTTCGGCATACTCGGGATTGGGGTGTGTGACTGTGGGAAAATTCCCATCGGGAACAATTTGATGATCGACGAGATTGATATTGGTAAAGCCGAAAGTCCTTAGGGCGCGAGGGACGAGTTTAATCCCTGTTCCATGCAGGGAGGTGTAAGTGATTTTGAGTTGATCTCCCACTTTTTGATCTTGCTCTTTATCGATTTGCAATTTTTTGATGGCCTCTAAATATTCAAAGTCGAATTCAGGATTGATGATTTCTATGAGGGGGGATTTTTCGACAGAGAGGTGTATCTGATCGAACTTAGTGATCTTTTGGGCTTCTTCTACAATCCCTTTGTCATGGGGAGCGACGACTTGCGCCCCATCGCTCCAATAGACTTTATAGCCATTGTATTCTTTGGAATTGTGCGAAGCGGTGATCATGATTCCTGCGCTGCACTCTTTTTGCCGGACGCCAAAGGAGACATATGGTGTTGGGCGGAGCTCAAAGGTGAGATAGACGCCAATCCCATTGCCCGCTAAAACTCGTGCTGCCTGCATCGCAAATTCATACGAGTGATTGCGACAGTCATATCCGATGAAGACGTAGTGGCGATCTCGCTTAGGCTGCAGCAGCAGAAGATAGTTCGCAAGGCCTTGGGTTGCCATTTGGATCGTGTAGATATTCATTCGGGTGGACCCGACACCCATGATGCCGCGCATCCCTCCTGTGCCGAAAGACAAAGTCGAATAAAAAGCATCCATAAGCTTGTCTGGATCGTCTCGTCTGAGAGTTTGGATTTCTGCTTTGCTTACCTGGTCAATGGGGCCACTTTCCCACTCTGCAATCCGGTCTTCAATTTCTTTAGGCATCATAGGCTACATTTCCTCAAGGTTTTTCCGAATTTTACTGAGGGGAATCACGGGAGCATGCTCATGATTGATTCCCTCGCACCGGTTCGCACATTTTTCCCAAGCATCTTTTGAATCGAGGTTTTCGGGCCAGAAGGGGAAGGTGCGGCACTGCTTGGGACGTGCCTTGTAGACGAGACATTTTCCATCGCGAAGGAAAATGCAATCATAAGTTCTAGGAAATTCCCTCAAAGAGAAATTGCCATCTACCTCGCGAGTGTATTGCTGGATAAATTCTTTCACAGAAATTTGCAGAGTTTCGGCCATTTCTTCGATTTCTCGTTGAGAGATCCAAACGTAGCCTGGCTCACCTGTGCAGCATTTGCCACATTCGGTGCATGCAAAGCGAAGGCCTTTATTATACCAAGGTTTGGTCATGTTGTTTTAAAGCTGTGCGATTCTGACTTGCTCCACTCACCATCATAGCGATAGACGTCAAGCTTAAGCTTATTATCATCGAAATCAAAAAGATGGCAAGCCCCATTTTTGCTATGGGGTGTGCAGCCGCTGTCTGAAATAATGGGAAGATCGCTTCCTCTTAGGTCTGCTACCGTTTGCCTGTGGGTATGTCCATGCAAGTAAAGGAGCACATTGGGATGTTTTTGCAAGATGTTTTTGAGAAGGGTCCCTCGCAATAACTGCTTTTTGGTTGAATCATTGCAGAAAAAGGGGAAGTGATTCATGAGAATCACTTTTTCATGTTTTGGGATTTCTTCTAGAGCTTTTGTGAAATTTTCCTCCAGCTGGGGAGAGAAATATCCTTCCGATGAAATCAGCGAAGTGGCCACAGCAGTGTCGATACCCATCAGCCAAAAGCCATCTTGAAGGGGTGTATAGGTTACCTTATCCTGTTTGAGGTCGAAAGAACATCCTTTGTCGTATTTCGCATCAAAGAAGCGGTAAAAGGATCTTTTTCGATAGCTTCTTTTCGTATACTGATCGTGATTGCCGGGGATCGTAAAGACGGCAAATCCCTCATTTTTCAAGAGATCGATATAGCGCCGTGCCATTTTAAATTCTTTTCTTCGAGAGGTAACAGAAAGGTCCCCTGTGATGGATACATGCGTGACGTTTTGCTGTTTGAAAAGATCGATGAGGTCGATCAGCCTGTTGTAGTGAAAATTTTTCTTTCGTTTAAAAACAAAATTGAGATTTCCGGTCCATCTTTTGGAAAGAAATTGCAAAGGGCTCCAACAAATAGAGCCAAAATGAAGATCAGAGATATGAGCAATGCGCATAGGGAACGATTTTACCACAGACTATAGATAATTACTACTTCCCGCGCTTATGCTTCTGTAGCTTAGCTGTTAAAACATTTCTTTTGGTTTTATTTTGCTTGTCGAGGGTTTTTTGCCAACGCTCTCCTTCTGGGTGGACGTGGGCAGGAGAAGACTCTCGATGTTTCACATTGCCAGGGGTCGTTCGTTTCGAAGACTTGCGCACCGCTTTCTTTTTCTTTACACGCATCTCTTTTGTGACAGCCTCCATCAAAGGCTTTTCCATCTTCTTTTTTCTCTTCGAGTATTTTTTGAGTGCCTCGTTGGGGGTCAAAATATCCGTACGCGAAGTTTCCTCGGGATTGAGAAGTTCTTTTTGGCCCTTCTTGATCTCTTTTTCCAAGGCTTTACGTGCTTTTCCAGGCAAAGGTCGGCGATTTCGATTCATTAGATTCTCCTTTCATCCTCACAATATGTGCTTTTGAAATTTGATTTCAACAGAATGGTCATCATTTTTAGAAAAAACCACCCGCTTGCCTGCTCGCTAGACATCACTGAGAACACAGAGGGATTTTGTAGATCTTTTTCTCTGTGAGCTCTAACGAGTGAAACGAGAGGGTGGTTCATACTTCTTTTCTTCAAGCCTCGGCTTCTTCTTTAGCCTCACCAATCAAACATTCTGAGAGGAGGACAACGCAAGCAGCAGAAGAGGCAAGCAAAAGTCCACTTTTTACAATTTTGAGTGGATCGCGAATCCCTGCTTTGATGAGGTCTTCGATTTGGCCAGTCTGGACGTTAAAACCCATTTGTTCTTTTTGTGTCATCACCTCTTCGAGGAAGACTGAGCTATCATACCCACTTGCTTGGACAAGTTGTTTAAAGGGGGCCGAGCAAGCATCGAGAACAATCTGCATCCCTACTTTTTCTTCCAGATCAAGCTTAAGTGTTGTTTTCACACTTTCTGCAGCGCGAAGGAGGGCGATTCCACCACCTATGACAATACCTTCTTCGATTGCAGAGCGAGTTGAATTTAAACTATCTTCAAATAGCTGTTTTTTGGTTTTGAGTGCTGGTTCGGTTGGAGCGCCTACATGAATGACTGCTACGCCACCTGAGAGTTTGGCTTTCCGCTGCTCGAGTTTCTCTTTGTCATAGGAGCTTGAGGTTCGACCGATTTCGGCTTCAATTTGTTTCACTCGATCTTGGATTCCCGATGGATTCCCAACGCCTCCGACGATTGTTGTGGAATCTTTTGTGATGATGAGTTTCTCGGCGCCTCCTAAAACAGAAGAATCAGCATCTTTTAACGCAGAACCTGTCTCTTCTGAGACAAGGGTAGCACCAGTCAAGATGGCGATATCTTCCAAGAGTGCTTTTCGACGATCCCCAAAGCCAGGAGCTTTCACTGCGCAAACTTTCAGAGAGCCACGCAGACGATTGACGACAAGTGTGGAAAGGGCATCCCCTTCGATCTCATCTGCAATGATCAAAAGTTCCTCTGCACTTGTAGCAACAGTTTGCAAGAGGGGAAGAATTTCTTGGACCGAGGTGATTTTTTTATCGGTGACTAGGATGCGAGGTTTGGTCATTTCACAAGTCATTTTTTCGGTATTTGTGCAAAAGTAGGCACTGGCATAGCCCCGGTCAACTTCAAGACCTTCCACCATTTCAATGGTGGTTTCGGTTCCTTTTGCCTCTTCAATTGAAATTACTCCCGATTTTCCCACTTTTTGAAACGCATCGGCAATCATCTTTCCCACTTCTTCTTGTCCTGAGGCAGAAGCGCTAGCAATTTCTTCAATTTCTGTGTCTTTTTTCACAACACTCGCACTTTTTTCGAGTTGTTTGACAATGGCAGCGACTGTTTTTTCGATTCCCCGTTTGACGAGAATGGGGCTGGCCCCTGCAGCGATGTTTTTAACGCCTAATTCGACCAAAGAGCCGAGAAGAAGAATGCTCGTTGTGGTCCCGTCGCCGCATTTTTCTTTCATTTTGGCAGCCATTTCTTTTCCAATCGATGCTCCCATATTTGCATATTGGTCTTTGAGTTCTACATCATTGGCTATGCTACTTCCATCGTTGGTAATTTTCGGAGCACCCCAACTTGCATCGAGACCCACATGACGCCCCTTAGGACCTAAAGTGACCCCCACGACATCCGTTAATTCCTTAATCCCTTTGCGCAAAAGCTCGCGCGCCTCTTCTTCGAAAATGAGTTCTTTAGCATTGTCAGGCATCTTTATTTTTCTCCTTCATAATTTCGTGTATTCCTATCAGGGTGAGCCGCGTGTCGATTAGATCGACAAAATCGCTCAGATCCTTCGCAAATTCTTCTGGGTCCATCTTACTGAGCAGCCCTCCCGTTGCAATCACCTTCACGTCGCTTGGGGAACTGGATATATTTCGCATTTCAAAGGTGATCCGCTCAATTGCTCCTAGTAGCCCCCAGTAGAGACCACTTTGGATGTGTGTGATCGTTGTCTTTGCAACAGCCAAGGGAGGTTTGGCGATATCCACCTGAGGAAGCTTTTCGATATTTTCTGCTAGTGCCTTTGCCCCAATATCGATTCCAGGATAAATCGCTCCTCCCAAATATCTCCCATCGCAGCTTGCATAGTCAAAAGTGACTGCTGTTCCAAGGTCGACCACAATGCAGTCATTTTGAGGAAAATGAAACAGAGCCCCATAGACATTTGCAATGCGGTCATGTCCCACAGCTTCAGGCTGTTCGACGTCCAGTCCCACTTTCAACGTAGAGAAATCGAGCATTTGAAAGGAAAACCCTTGTGCTGCCAGAACTTCTCGAACCATAGGTTCTGCTTCACTATTGACAGATGAGATGAGAACTTGATCGGCGCGTTTGCCCTCCAAGGCTTTTTCTAGCTGCACTTTTTCTGGGGGAGTGACAAAACTTTCAACTACTTGGTCCCCATCAAAAAAAGCTCCCTTTAAGCGGTAATTGCCAATATCGAGTACAAGATCCATTTTTTTATTCTTATAGTGATCGTCCAACAATTATAGAGCTTCATCGGAAATCAAGCAATCATAGACTTCCTTTTTTGACTCGCCGCGAAGATGCGCAGCAAGCTTGATTGCCTCTTGCTTACTCAAATCATATTCTTTCTGCAGCTTTGCGACATGCTCTTTTGGACTTAGCTTTACTTCCCATTTTTTATGTCCTTCGATGATAAGAACCACTTCTCCACGAATTTCCGAAGATAAAAGTTCTTTCGCTTTCCCTCGCAAGCACTCCTCATATAGCTTTGTCATCTCGCGCACGACAGCCACTTCTTGCTCTGGGCTCCACTTTGCGATTTCTTCAAGAGTTTTGTGAATCCGCTTTGGGCTTTCAAAACAGACCGTTACACCTGGATAGAAAAACGCATCGATCAAGACTTCTTTGCGAGGGTTTGCTTTCTTGGGGAGAAATCCGACAAACTGAAATCGCTCAAAAGGAAAACCCGCTAATGTGAGCGCTACAATGGGCGCCGATGCTCCTGGAAGACTTGTCACCTCTAGTCCTTCCTCACGACATCGGCACACGAGCTTTTGTCCGGGATCGTTGATGCCAGGGGTCCCCGCATCCGAGATCAAGGCCACGTGTTTTCCGGCCCGCAAATCCCGTATGACGGTATCTTCAAGTTTTTTTTCACTAAATTTATGAAAACTTTTTAGCTGAGTCTCGATGCTATGTTTTTTGCACAAAATCTGACTTTTGCGCGTATCTTCACACAAAATGTAATCGACGCTTTTGAGTGTCTCCAGGGCTCTTAAGGTGATGTCTGCTAGATTTCCTATGGGCGTTGCAACGAGAAAAAGCATAGGTGGCACCCAGATTCGAACTGGGGAATGGGAGCTTTGCAGGCTCCTGCCTTACCACTTGGCCATGCCACCATAAGTAGTTGAATTATGAGGGATTTTTTCGTACTCGTCAAGTCTCGAAAAAATGGAGGAGGACCCTTCTTTTTGATCCCGGATTATTGGTCGTTATCAGATTCATAATAATCAGATGAATCGTCATCGGTGCTACATTCAAAATAATATTCGTCAAGTCCTGCAGATGTGGGATCTTCCTTATCTGTTTTGATCTCATAGGCCTTTTGGGTTGGATCTCGCAGTGCCTTTGCTCTTTCTAGACTTGCTGGAGCCCCTGCAGTTGTTGCTTCCACTTTTTCAAAAACAAATTCTCTTTCTACCCCACCTTTAGAATAAGCAGCTGTTGATCCTGTCTTCGCATGTTCATATCCCGGATATCTCTCAGAGCCAAATGCTCTTTTTCGAATCAATCTGTAATTCGCCTGCGTAGCCCCCAGAACGATGGGATTTTCTTTTTGCCTGTAGATCGAGTATCCATCCTCATGTTGCATTAACGTGATATGGATCCGATCTCCTGCTAATTGGACCGTTGAACAGGACTGAAAAAATTTCGGAATCACTTCTTTGAAGGCAATCCTTGATTCGCCATCAGATTCTCCGTAAGGGCAATTCCAATGGATGCGTGGCATCCTTTGACCCTTGAAACTTTGATGGATCTGTTGTCCATCGATGCCAAAGAAAACAGTTACCCCTTGCTTTACTAAAGCGGTTACTCTTTTCTTTACACCCTCATCTATTGGTCCTAGGAGTTCTGTAGCAATCAATGCCTCCGGTAGTGTTGGGTGAGTAGTTCGATGTTTTTTTAGGAGTGCTGCAGAATAGGTAAAAGTTCCCTCACCGACGAAGAGTCTTTTTTTACATCCTTTAGAATCAGGGGATTTTGCCTCAGTTTTATGACCTAAGCGCTCTAAATCGAGGAGTACTAGACGTCTTTGCTTACGATACGTTGTGGTTCGCAGATAACTCAGGAAAAGAAGACAAGGGTGTTGGTTATCAGGCTGAATTTTCCTCGCTTTTTCATAAAAACGGCGTGCAAAATATAGGTTGTTTTCTTTAATGGCTGCTTCTAACCCGGCTAAGAATGTTTGATATTGTTTGTCGCTTTCTTCTTCATAAAGGGCTGCAAGCTCATCGTACAATTCTAATTGAGCGGGGTTATGGCGGATTTCTAAAAGAATTTTTTCAATTTGATATTTTTTATCGACTCCTTGGATGAGTCGGGGTTTGATAATCAACAGTGTTTGATTCCAATGAACGGCAACAAAACCGTTGGGCAGTTCTTTTAGTGAAGAAACCTGCTGATCGCTTGGAACAATCTCGTTCTCTCTACTATCAGAAAAAACCACGTTTCCTTCTCGATCCACCACATGAAGGCCTGCGCCTCGACTATCACTCGCATACATCAGTGACCCATCAGATAATCGTGTTGAAGCTAACACGCTCCAGTTCCCGGATCTGGCGGACTCAAATGTTCTTTCTCCAGCATTGTCAACAGAAAACATCTTGAGAGAGACAGCTGTTGTTGTAGCGATGACAAAAGTCTGGTTGTCGAGTGGCTTTAGGGGAGACCTATAATCTGATTTTAAGTCTTTTACGTCTTTGTATGTTTTCGATTCTCCGCTGCTGGTATCTACGGTCATTAGGGTTTTTCGACCGCCAAGGAGAACGCTAGTGTCTGAAATTTTTTTGATTGTCTTGAATTCAGAATCTTCACCGAGAGAGTGCTCTTTTAAAGTCCATGTTCCTTTGGAATCTACTTCCCAGATTTTTAATAACTTTTCTTTATAGTCAAAACCAACGACGAGCCCTGACCTTAATATTTTGAAATGCCAAGGTAATTTCACCTCTGTTTCAGGAAGAGTTGATTTCTTTTCAATGTCAAAAACGATTTTTTTAAGTTCGCTGAATTGAATAACGTAAAGGGATTGGTTAATGGGTGAAATTTTCTTAATTGAGCGCTCATCTTCTCGGTGAATACATTCCCCTTGAATCCATAATTCTCCTTGTTGGTTTCCAACAATCAACTCTCCTGAAGGCATTTCTGCAAGAGCTGTAATTTCACTGGAGCCAAAGGAAGAGACTGCAAAAGTTTCACTGTGATAATCCCATGTCGTAACGGTATTAAATTGTGAAAAACTAATCCGTCCATTTGCATGATAAAAGATCTGAGTTGAAGCAGGAACCTCACGTTTGCGAAAAATTTCCCAGGTCTTGTGCTGAGGAGGTATTTGAGCGAAGGAAACACCTTTTTCTAAAAGGTCTACTTTGAAATGAAGATTCCTTAACAAGAATTGTAGTTTTCTATCTATAGAAAATGTCGATGCAATTGGATAACTGACTTCTGGTAGAACAACGGGGACAAGATGGTGCTTGCTGCGCAATTGCTCACAATTGCTATCATGTGGAAAGGAATAAAAAGTAAAGGTCCTCTCTGGTGTGGCATGAAAACCGATGACGTGATCCGATAAAAGAGATTGTTTTGATGCACTGGAAGACGAAGAACTGGAACTGCTAGAAGAAGAATCTTGGGGCGATTCGGCATCTGAATCAAGAGGATATTCATGGCTGTCATTAGGTGAAACCTCGGCGAAGATAATGGGTTGTCCTGTCACAGTGTGCTCCTTTTTTTGAATGGGTAAAAGTATACGGTTTTTTTCTTTTGAGTCAAAAGCATAACGCATTTGGCAAGTTTGAAAGAATATGCCATGATCAGAAACTTATGTGGAATTTGAAAGAAATTGCCTTAGTTCTGGGCTGCCAGACCGAACGAAACGATCAAATCGGCCAGTTTGCCATCGATAGCCGCCTTGTCGAGAAAGGGGGCATTTTCTTTGCACTCCCAGGCGAAAAAGTGGATGGGCATCAGTTCTTGCAAGAGATAGCAGCAAAAGGCGGAGTAGCTGCTATCGTGCGAGAAGATTATGCGGGACCCGATTTTGGGCTTGCACTTTTGCGTGTGAGAGATGTGAAAAAGAGTTTGCAAACTTTGGCAAAAAAGGCATTTTCCCGTCGGAGAGAGAAGGTAGTTGCCATTACCGGCTCGATGGGAAAAACGACGACCAAAGAATTTGTCACAACCCTTTTGGAAACAAAATATCGCGTCGCGAAGACCCCAGGAAATTACAATACTCAACTTACCCTGCCACTTACAATACTCAATTTGGAAGGGGAGTATGATGTGCTCGTTCTCGAAATGGGAATGGGGGATACGGGGCAAATTGCGCAGCTGGTACAGATCGCCCCTCCGGATATTGCATTGGTTACGAGAATTGCACCTGCGGGAATGGAAGATTTTCGTGGGGGACTCGAGGCAATTGCAAAAGCAAAAGCGGAAATTTTTTCCCATCACAAAACAACACTTGGGATCATGAGCGCTCAGGCTGCTGGTTTTGGAGCGGTTTATTATGGGGGTGGGATTCCCAAATGGATCTATGGATGGAAAGAGGATCTTTTTGATGGGAGAGAAGCGGACTTTGTGATGGAGGAAAAAGCCGAAGGTGTGGTGATCAATGACAGTCCTCCTATTTCTCTTGGCTTTGAGGGGAAACATCTCAAGGAAAACTTTTTAGGGGCGGTAGCGCTTGCTCGGGCAATGAACCTTTCATGGAAGGAAATCCAAGACCAGGCGACAAAATGCAGACCCTATAAGCGTCGCTTCGAGAAAATCGAGCGTGAGGGTATCACTTTTATACAGGATTGTTATAATGCCAACCCTGAATCGGTTTCTGCGGCGCTTCTGAATTTGCCAAGGCCTGCAAAGGAAGGAAAGGTGATTGGTGTTTTGGGGACGATGCCTGATTTAGGTAAGGCCTCTTCCCATTATCATAAAGAGGTTGGGACTTTTGCTGCCAATGTTTTGGATCGCCTATTGTGCATTGGCAAAGAAGCAAATGGAATTGCCGAAAGTTTTTCTCAATCGGGAAAAGAGGCAGAACATTTTACGGATGTGGCCGCGGTAAGAGAAAAACTCTTTGCCCTAGCAAAACCCGGTGATGTCGTTCTCATCAAGGGAGCAAATAGTCTGAAACTTTGGGAAATTTTGGAAGGATAACGTGCTGCTGTTTTTCATTCATTTTTTGCAATCGCATTTTGGTATTCACGTTCCTGCAGCGTTTTCCTATTCCTCCACTCGGATGCTTTTTGCAGCGATTACGACTCTTTTGATCACAATTTTTGTCGGGCCCTATTTCATCCGTCGTCTCTATGAGCTCAAGACCGGACAATCGATCCGTGTTGAGGATTGCCCTCCTCTTATCGAGCTGCATAAAAAAAAGAAAAACACACCGACCATGGGAGGCATTTTAATCCTCTTTTCCATGGTCATCTCTCTTCTCTTGTGGATGGATCTGACCAGCATCTATACCCTTATTTTTTTGGTTGCTACCGTTTTCCTGGGACTTTTGGGGGGCGTCGATGATTATTTGAAAATGAAGCATAAAAATGCGAAAGGATTGCGAGCGAGGAAAAAATTTGGATTGCAATTGCTCCTTGCAGCAGCCATTGGGATCTATCTGATCTGGTTTCCAGGAGCTTTAGAAACCGGGCGTTTTTTTCAGCCTCCTGTAGCGAAAATGCAAACCCATTCCATTGAAAATCGGCAAATCCATACGTCTTTGAGTACCCTCACATCAAAAGAATATATGGGACGTTATTTTCTTCCGTTTAAGAAGGGGGCGTTTTTTATTTTGAGTGGCGCCGGCTTGTTGTTTGGTCTTCTTTTCACCATGTTTGTGATTACAGGAACTTCCAATGCGGTCAATCTCACAGATGGGCTCGATGGGCTTGCGGCGGGAACACTGGCCATGTCGGCGGGGGTTATGGCTATATTTGCTTTTTTCTCGAACAACCTCGAGATGTCTCGCTATTTGAATATTCTCTACGTGGAGGGGAGTGGAGAGATTGCCGTCTATTTGTCTGCACTGATTGGAGCTTGTCTTGGGTTTTTGTGGTACAATGGATATCCTGCCCAAGTATTTATGGGAGATACAGGTTCCCTAGCTCTGGGCGGTGTTTTGGGAATTTCTGCGGTGATGCTACGTAGAGAATTTTTACTTGCTCTTTGTGGTGGTGTTTTTGTGATCGAAGCGCTATCCGTAATCTTCCAGGTGCTCAGTTATCGCTACCGCAATAAAAAGAGAGTTTTTTTATGTAGCCCCTTGCATCATCACTTTGAATTTAAAGGGTGGCCAGAAATGAAGGTCGTTTTGCGATTTTGGATCATCGCTCTTATTCTCGCCATGGTAGGAATTATATCACTAAAAATTCAGTAAAAGCACTTGTACTTGGACTTGGCATCAGCGGCACTTCTGCCTCTTCATTTCTTAAAAAGAGGGGCTATGAGGTAGTGGGTGTGGACGACAAACTCGCCCCGCAAAAAATTGCCGACCTCTCGGCATTTTCTCTTTTGGTTTTGTCTCCGGGCATTTCACCTGATCATCCCTTGTGCGAAAGGGCAAGAGTGGCCGGTATTCCCATCAAAGGGGAAGCGCAAATTGCTTTGGAGCATATCAAAGCGCCCTGCATAGGAGTGACGGGAACAAATGGAAAGACGACTGTCGTTCAAATGCTCGAGCATTGTTTCAATGCATGTGGAAAAAAAGCACGTGCGGTCGGCAATATAGGGACTCCGCTTACGAGTTGTGTAGATGCAAAAGAAATCCTCATTGTCGAGCTCAGTTCCTACCAATTAGAAACCCTTCATGCAAAAGTTTTTGATGTCGGTATCATCCTCAACATTGCCGAAGACCATCTCGATCGATATTCTTCGGCGGAAGACTATGCAAGAGCAAAAGCACATTTGCAAAATTGCATCAAAGAAGGAGGACAATTTTTTGTTCATCATGACATCGATCCCGCTTACCTTTCTCATGACTATCAAACCTATCAAGGAGGAAATCTCGAAGCGGTTCGCCTCATCTGTTTATCTTTTGGAATTGAGGAAGGAGATTTTTTTCAGACCGTATCTTCTTTTTCTAAACCCGCTCATCGGTTAGAATTTGTCTCGGAGATTGCAGGTGTGAGATATTATAATGATAGCAAAGCAACCAATGTAGCAGCTGTTATGCATGCTTTAGAGATCATGCAGAAAAAAGTGATCTTGCTCTTGGGGGGACAAGATAAAGGGATTTCCTTTCATCCTCTCAATAAACATACAGAAACAATCTCGAAAGTCATAGTTTTTGGCGAGGCTCGCGAAAAAATCGCAAATGCTTTACAAGACTATCAAGTCAAACAAGTAGAAACCATGCAGCAGGCCACAGAGGCTGCGATGGCCCTTGCAAAAACAGGAGACACGGTCCTTTTCTCTCCGGGATGCGCGAGTTTCGATGCCTTTCAAAACTATGAAAAGCGGGGAGAAGAATTCAAACGCCTGATCCGAAGGAGAACGAAATGACTCGCAAAGATACGATTCTAATTGCTGTACTTGTCAATGTAGCTCTTTTAATAGCCCTCTTTGTTACGGCAATCAAACGAGATGACAAAAAACTTTCGCCTACCTTTTCGCATGACATTGCTGAAGTACAATCTATCGCTCTTCCCGAGTCCCAGAAAATGGATGAAATCAAAATGACAAAAGGGGATGAAATTGATCAAGTTCTAAAAGAATTTTCTGAAAAATCCCAAGTGAAAGAAGGTAAAACCACAAAAGCCATCGATTTTGCCAAAGAATTGGAGGCAATCACAAAAGCTGCCAACTCAAAAGAGATAGCTGCGCCAAAATCTGGAGCAGGGGGGAAAGCGGTGACGGTGCGAAAAGGAGATATTCTCGAAAAAATTGCGAGAGCCCATCAAGTGTCAGTTGATGAAATCATCACCTATAACCACCTTGCAAGTACAACCTTGCAAATAGGACAAGTACTCAAAATTCCCGGAAAAAATAGCGCATCATCCACTGCATCTTTGGAGACAACAAAATACTACACTGTGAAGCAAGGAGACAATCCCTGGACTATTGCAGTAAAAAATAAGATTAAGGTGGACGAATTGCTAAAACTCAATGATCTCAATGAAGAAAAAGCAAGGTGCCTTCGCCCAGGTGATAAGCTCCGCATCCAATAAAGTTTTGGCGGGGACATGAATAAATATAGTCTAAGTCTCGTCAGTGTGGTTATTCTTCTCTTTGCTATGGGAATCCTCATGGTCTTTGATACGACAGCAGCAGAGGTCCTCGATCGCTCTTTAGAAAGAAGCACCCATCACGCCTTTTTGAAACAAATGGCCTATGCTGTGATCGCCTTTGCTTGTGCAGCAGGAGTCTTTTTTTTGGGATATGAAAATGTCCTGAGACTCTCAGGAGTGTTTCTACTCATCGGGACAGGATTGCTTCTGCTCGTTTTTGTGCCGGGGATCGGACAGCAAATCAATGGAGCCAACCGTTGGATCAATATTCTTGGAAACTCTCTCCAGCCTTCCGAATTTGTCAAATACCTGCTTCCGCTCTACACGATTCACGTCATTCTCCGTTATAAGAATGGAATGCATCTCATGGCCTTTATTCGCCTCGTTGCAACACTGATTATTCCCATAGGACTCATTTTGATTGAACCAGATAATGGGACAGTCGCCATCATTTTAACCACCCTTCTTATCCTCTTCATCTTGATGCGAATCAAATGGATTTATTGGGTAATTCCCCTCTGTGTTTGCATGGTGCTCGGGGTGCTCGCTGCTTCGCAAATGAGCCACGTTCCTGATCGAATTCGCGTCTATTTGAATCCTGAACTTGATTTAAAGGGGAAAGGGCATCAACCTCACCAAGCCCGCATTGCTGCTGGATCGGGAGGTTTACTTGGAAAAGGAGTGGGACAGAGCCTACAGAAAATGGATTACCTTCCAGAGGCTAGAAGTGACTACATTGCCGCCATTTTTGCTGAAGAATTTGGCTTTATTGGGATGTTGGGATTGATTATGCTGTATATGACGATTGGGGGGATCGGGCTGGCCATTGCAGCGAAAGCTGTCAAATTAGAGGGTTTCTATTTAGTCGCGATTCTGACATTCTTAATCTGCTTTCAAGCATTTTTAAACTTAGGAGTGGTATCGGGCCTTTTGCCGAGTAAAGGAACAAATCTCCCCTTTTTCAGTCATGGGGGATCATCTCTGCTCGTCAACTTTATTGCCATGGGACTCATCTTGAGTGTGGCCCGCCAGCAAAAAACAGCTTATGAGTAGAAGATTGATCTTTGCAGTAGGGGGAACAGGAGGACATCTCTTCCCTGCCCAAGCTCTTGCAAGAGAATTGAAAGAAAATCATCACGACATCCTCTTTGCTGGAGGTGGACTGGGATCCAATCAGTATTTTCACAAACTGACGTTTCCTTTTCGAGAAATCACAAGCGCGAGTCCCTTTCGCTCCAGCCCCTTTCGAGCAGCCCTAAAACTCCTTTCAGGGGTCCGTGAGAGCTTTCGCCTTTTCAATGAATTTTCTCCCGATTGTATCATTGGATTTGGGAGTTTTTATAGCTTCCCCATTCTCGCTGCAGCGAAACTTCGAAAAATTCCCTATATCTTGGTGGAATCCAATGCCCATCCCGGTAAAGTGAACCGCCTTTTTTCAAGAGGTGCTAAAGTTAGCGCTGTCCAATTTGAAGAAGCGAAATCTATGCTAAAGGGAGAAGTTGCGCCAGCAAGAGTTCCTTTTTGGTCGATCGAAAACCCTTCCGCTCATTTAGATTCCCAGAGCGCAAAGAAATACTTTCATCTCGATCCGATGCGCTTTACCCTCCTCATCTTTGGCGGATCCCAGGGCGCTGCCGTTCTCAATGAAGCAGGACTCCTTTTAGGAAAAGACCTGCAGGTTCTCCATCTCTGTGGAAAAGATCACGATCAAGAAGAGCTCTTCGAAATGTACAAAAAGCGGGGGATAATTGCTTGTGTGAAGCAATTTGAACAAAAGATGCATATCGCATTGCGTGCGGCAGATTTAGCCCTTTGCCGCTCAGGAGCATCCACTCTCAATGAGCTGATTCAGTTCAATGTTCCCTCCATTCTTGTCCCTTGGCCAGGAGCTACCGAAAATCACCAATACAAAAATGCAAAAGTATTCGAAAGCAAAGGAGGAGCCCTCCTTTTAGAGCAATCTAAAATTGATAAGCTACCCCACGTTCTAGAAGATGCGAGAGAAAAACTTTCTTCAATGCGGGCCTGTTTGAATCAGGAAGCCAAAAGAAACATTCATTCTCTGTCAAAACTCGTGACAGAGCAACTGGAAGGCCTGTAATGCAAAAGCACTATCATATGATCGGCATTGGCGGAATTGGCATGAGTGCACTTGCACGCATCCTCTTGCAAAAAGGGGACAAAGTGACTGGAAGTGACATTCGCGAATCGGAAAATGTAAAAAAACTCCGCATGGAAGGCGCTGAGATTTATCTTGGCCATGATAAAAAAAATATCAAAAAGCCCGAGGCAGTCATTTACTCTACAGAGATTCCTAAAGAGAATCCCGAGTACTCGTTTGCAAAAAAAAATGGAATCCCCCTTTTGCACCGCTCCGAGCTCCTAGCACACTTGATGGAAGGGTACGCTCCTGTTCTCATCACTGGGACCCATGGGAAGACCACCACAGCATCTCTGCTTGCGCATACCCTTCTAGAAGCAGGACTGGATCCCTCTTATGCCCTTGGAGGAGTGCTTCAAAGCACTAATTCCAATGGTCATTTTGGAAAAGGAATTTACTTTGTCGCTGAAGCCGATGAAAGCGACGGCACCTTCTTGAATTATCCTAGTTTTAGCGCCATCATCACCAACCTCGAACACGATCACATGCATTTTTGGAAAACCGAAGAAGCTTTATTCATAGGATTTCAGCAATTTGCCAGTCGAGTCGGTTCCACAAAACACTTTTTTTGGTGCTATGATGATATCATCCTGCGCTCTCTCAAATTTCCCGGTTTTAGCTATGGTTTTCATGAGAAGGCCGATCTTGTCATCGATAATTTCCAGCAGATCAAATGGAAAATGCGTTTCGATATCTCCTTTGAAGAAAAGCATTATCGCAATCTCGAGATCCCTCTTATTGGCGCGCACAACGTCCTCAATTCCGCAGCAGTTTTTGGGTTGGGTCTTAAATTGGATATAGAAGAAAAGCTTATGCGTAAAGGACTGAAAAGCTTTATGGGGGTTGGTCGCAGAGCCGAAAAAAAAGGGGAGATGAAAGACATTGAGGTCTATGATGACTATGCCCACCATCCGACAGAGATCTTTGCAACCTTGCGAGCCCTTAAGAAAGCCTTAAAAAATAAGCGGCTTATCGTCGCCTATCAGCCTCATCGTTATAGCCGCACCAAGTATTGTCTAGATGACTTTGCCGATGCCTTTACCTATGCAGATCAAGTCATTTTGACCGACATTTTTGCCGCAGGAGAACCCCCACTTTCTGGTGTGACCCCGGAAAAGGTCCTGGAGAGGATTAAAGCCGATGGGTATAATTCTATTCGGTATGTAGCAAGAGAGAAGTTGATCGACTATCTAGCGACCCACCTGCAGCCGCATGATGTGTTGATCACAATGGGTGCAGGGGACATAACCCACGTCGGTCCTGCCGTTCTCCAAAAAATAGAAACCTGACATGAAAAGAAAATTCACCCTCTCAAGGGCTCTTATTTGGATTTTTTGCTCGGCAATCTTTGTCAATGCCTCCTTTTTTCTTTGCATAAGAGGATATCGATATTGGAAACAAACCTGCACAATCGATTACAAAGTCCCCATTCGAGCAATCGTACAAACCGGCCCCCAAAAAGAAGCGCTAAAGACCACCTATCTCGCAGAGCTTTTGGGCCTTTCCGTCGATCAACCCATTTTGAGCTCTGATTTTGATTTGAAACAAGCCAACTTAAGCCTACTCCTATCGCCGATCATCAAAGAAGCCGACGTGAAATTCAAAGAGCCAGGTATTCTCTATGTCGATTATGTCATCCGCCAGCCCATGTGTTTTTTGTATGATTTTGAAAACATTGCTCTCGATGCACAGCGAGTCCCTTTCCCCGTCACCCCATTTTTTAGTCCCAAAAGACTCCCAGAAATCTATCTCGGGATGAGAAATTCTCTGATATGGAACCAACCCATCACGGGGAAAAAAATTGAGCTCGCCTTCGACCTTTTGAAAATTCTCGAAGGCCCGATTGTTTGCGATCTTTTCAACGTCAAACGGATCGATGTTTCACTTGCCTTTGAAAAAAGCTGTGGACGTCGAGAAATCGTCCTGATGACAGAAGATGAAATCTTCTTTCCCCAAAAAGAGCGAGAAGTTCGATTTGCCTTTCCTCGCCTTCTCCGATTGTCCCTCAAAAACTATAGACAAGAATTGAGCAATTATTTGAAAATTCGGGAGCAATTATTAGAGAAAGAACAAGTTCGACTTGAATTCCCAGAAGGGGGAGAAAAAAAAGTGATCTTTCCACAAAAAGTGCTTGATTTTCGCATTCCCCAAATCGCTTTCATAGAAAATCAAGGAGGTAAATAAAAATGGTGTACATTCAGATTCAATGGACCACAGATAGCATCGATGAAGCAAAAAAAATTGCGAAAGAACTCGTTAAGAAAAAATGGGTAGCCTGCGCCAACATCTTACCCTATGTCGATTCCTATTATCTATGGGATGGAAAAATGCAAGAAAACCGCGAGGTCAAAGTCTTTTTCAAGACCAAAGACGAAAACTTTCCTCGCGTTCGTGATTACATCATCGCCCATGCCTCTTATGAGATTCCAGAGGTCTCCAAGATTCCGATCACCGACGCCAACCCCGACTACATTAACTGGCTCTACGAAAACCTCGCCGAAGAATCCTAAATAATTTTTTGTCAAAAAAAACTTATTTTCTTAATTGAGAAAAAATACAAAATCTTTTATTATAGTTAATAATAATGAGGAAATTTTGGTTTTTTTAAGAAATGTCGATTCCAGTTCTAGCAGTCAAGATGGTAAGAATGTATTTCATTCATTCTTAACTCATCAAACGGATAGAATAAAATGTAAAAAAAATTATGCTGAGGGATGTCGAAGAGATCCTTGGGATTACCAAAGATACATGGACTTAGTAAAAAATTGTTTAAAAACTATAATAAAAATTTCAAAAGAGATAGGAATCGAGAGTCAAAAAAATTATACTGAAGAAATATTAAGTCGGGCACATTTCATTGGAGATAATCCAGTAGGATACATTGCGGAGAAATCCTTCCAGCATAGAGTGACAACTGTTCAAGCAGGAAATCAACTGAGTTCTTCTTTCGAAAAGCTATGTATGCAACTGCAAATCCATGCAAGAAAGAAAATCTATCGAGGTTTTGATGCAGATGCCGTTGCTCAGGACCTTAATAAATTTTTTAATACATGGGAGTTTTTTGAAAGCCAATATCGTCAAGATCTAGATGATGCAAGAGATTTTTTTGACTCCCAGATAAAAGAAAATGATTAATAAAGACTTAAAAAAATTATTTCGATTTATGAATTAATAAATTTTTTCACAAGTCAGTTTTTAACCACTTCAATTCGTTGAGGAAATTTGCAAACAATCCCCACTTCATCAGATTTTACCCTCCCTCCTGTTCGGAGCATGGAAGACGGAAGAGAAAATCCTGCTGC
>SDBU01003248.1_pt1 | contig 20796 bp, 33 predicted proteins | sample 2277071 | NCBI WGS metagenome assembly SDBU01 (sample SAMN10397929, study PRJNA504765) | marine sediment metagenome | isolation source: marine sediment core GS08_GC12, 126 cmbsf | place: Arctic Ocean: Gakkel Ridge, Loki's castle | collected 2008
GATCTGGGTTATTTGCTTGCCTAATGCGGCAAGCTTTTCGGTTACTTCTTTTAGAGTTTTCACCTTAATTTACCTCCGATAGTTCTCGTTTTATCTTGGTGAATATCATCACCGCCTGTGCCAGTTTCTCCTTGTCCACAGGCTCAGTAGCATCCAGTAATTCCTTCAGGTCGGATGCCACCCCGGACAGCATTTCGAGTAGCTTTTTCATGCGTCCTCGATTTGCTTCGGATAGGACTCTACCCTCTTTCCGCCTCAAGTCAGCAAGCGACTTTGTGCGGATGGCCAAATCGGTAACGGCAGCAAGCGCCATTTCCGCCTGGTCAGCATAGGTAGTTTTTTCATTCTTGATAGCTAGTGTGGCTGTATCCACTCCAGCGCCTAGCAATACAGGTGATATCTCAAAAGGTGTTATCTTCTTTAAAAGTCTAACCTTCTGTCCATCTATTTCCTTCTCCCCTGACTCGTCAACCTTGAAGCCGTAGCTCCATTCCTGAAGCCCACCAGAGAATTTAATCGATTCGTAATGTTCCTTGCCAATCTCGGTTTTAAGGTTGAACTCACCATCGGCTAAAACCTCCTCCCCCTCTTCATGTATTACGGCCTTGCCGACTGGTAAAATACCCATCCAGCTACCATGCATATAGGCTGATACTAATACCTCGAGTCTTTTTTTGAAAGCCCCGGGCAAAGTCATATCGCCATCTTTGTCAACCACATTCAGGGTAGCAATGCGAGCTACGAAGGTTCCCTCCTTCTCATCATCTAGTTTAATCTCAACCGATTTGCGTTCTATATTGTCCATTGATTTCTCCCTTTCCCGCCATGTGGTAAAGCACACGGCAATAGCTTGGTCTTCTTCATCGTATTCATCTGATATTGCAGACATGCACCTTGAAATAAACTCTTCTTCAGTCTCATCTGGTTTCGGTTTGGGAATAGGCATTATATTCACCCCCTTGCATTTCGCCACGATATAGTGTATAATATAGTTAAATACATTATGGAGAAAAGCTATGTCATCTACTAAATTAGGACGACCCCACAAAATTGAAACCACAGGCACACGATATGGTCATCTAACTGTTATCGGCTATGGAGGATATAATGGTAAACATACTCATTCATGGCGATGTAAATGTGATTGCGGGAATGAGGTTATTGTTCGTGGAGATTGCCTCCGCCGTGGTCAAACTAAAAGCTGTGGCTGTTTAAGAACCATATTGCAAAAAGGTCATCCTTGTTATACTAAATTACCTGAAGGGATAGCAGCCCGCAACGATATAATCCGCCACACCAAATATAATGCCCGTATCCGCAATCTTGAATGGGCTTTAACAGATAAGCAATTAATATCTGTCATGCAATCCCCTTGCCATTATTGCGGTATTGAATTGTCAAATGAATATTCTCATCCCACTAAAAATGGTAGCTTCAAGTATAATGGGCTTGATAGAAAGGATAATGATAAAGGTTATACTCCAGATAATACTTTGCCTTGCTGTTGGAGATGTAATAGAGCAAAACAAAAAGACACATATGCTGACTTTATGAAATGGATTAAACAGGTCACCTCACACCAAAATCTTTAGGCTTTGGTATCGGCATAATTACCTCCCTAAGATGAGATTCTTATCGGTGGCGGAGCAGTCGTTTTGGGCTTTGGGCGTGGTATTCTCCTTAAGACATTCCCTTTTGAATCATATATTATTGGCATGATTACCTCCCCCCCATAATAATAGCTGGGATAGCACTTAGAATCGGTATAATTAGAATTACTGCGATTCTAAGCCAGAATTTCCATTGAGGCTCATCTTCAAAAATAGATATTTGGGGATTTCTAGGCGGATACATAATTACCTCCCTGTTCCGTATGTCTCAACACACCGGCACATAATATCTTGCTCGCCAGGATACATACTGCCATCGGAATAGGGCTCGTCAAAAGGCACATTGTGATTTTCGTCGGTATCCATAAGGATATGCTCGTCCCTAACCCGGTCATCCCTGCTTGAAATCCAACTGCGAGTTTTCACTACTCCAGACTGCCTTGCGGCTTCCTGCTGACCAAAGCCGGCAGCGTGAGATGTCTCGGTGCGCGCCACCCTCATAGCCTTGAAAGGCGACCGGTCTGTATAAAATCGCCGGAGGTTCCTGGCTATCTGCGTGGTGCCTACATTCTCATCCACCCCAGCCAGGATAACTGTCTTCACATCTTCCAAGTTTGTGGCCAGTATAGTCTTGATACTTACGGTGCCGTTCTTGACAATCCACGCCCTGGCAATGGCGCTCATCGGGTCGAATGTCCACTTCAATTCAAGTGATTTTACCCTTCCATCTTTGCTCGCTTGGCTAAGTGCTATATTGTAAGCAACAGCCTTCCCCAATGACTTCTCAGCCCCCAAATCTTCCGCCACCTCATTGCCAAAGTCCTCGATAATGGCGGTCGACAGAGCGGTTATCATCTTCTCCCATTCTGGTCGAAGCCCCTCTATTGCCTTCTCAGCTGCATCTATCAACTTATTTGGTGCCTTGCCCTTAATAGCCTTCTCTACAGCTTCAGCCTCAGCTTCGTAAAGTGGCTCTATCTTCTTGCTTGCCGCTCCCCACCAGGCCACACGCCGCCTGTCGACCCTCTTCCAAAGGATATCCTTCATCTCTTCGGTCAAGCCGTCAGATTTCGATTCTATGGCCTCTGGCTTGGCTGCCTTAGTTCCTGCCGGGACCGGCTGCATCATTAGCGGTCTTAGATAGATATTCTGTGTCTCATCTACCGGCATGCCCGTTTCCCTCTGGGCATTGGATACCGTGACATAGCCACCAAGCACCATCTTGCCGACTCGCTCCGCTTTCTTGTTCTCGTCCTCCTGTAATACCCGGACTTCCTTTAGGTCATAGGCTACTTGCCAATTCGCAATTTCATCTTCAAATTCGCTCAGTAATTGCCTCTTAATCACCGAGCCGAATACACGCTGTGATGGGATTATATTGCTCTCGTAGGCCATCTCGCGGGCCTCAGCAAAGTTGGCGAATGTCGACCTAGCAAGACCAGCACCGAGTCCGGCCACAATAGCAGGTACGCCGAGAACTCCCGATATCCTTTCCTCGGGTACTTGCCTCAATGCTTTTAAGTCCATCTGCTGCGGTGAAAAGCCGAACTGCTCAACCGAGGTCGAACCGCTCATTATCAGAGGTTCACCCCGCTTGTCCCCTGTAAAACTTTCTTTGAAGTAATCCTTAACTTCCTGCGCTCTTTCTTTAGTCATCCCAGAGCTTCCCTCTTTAGGCGATATCACAACTCCAGGCACTCCCAAGTTTCTCAGCAGAGATGCGGTCATATTGGCCGCTTCATCATCGGTGAAGACTTCCCGGAAGAGGCTCTTCAGCGGTGCTAATCCCTTGCGGATATTATTCGGGTCCAGCCCGTATCTGAAATGAACTATATCCTCCGGCGCTATCTTCTCCGGGTATCCCGCCGGCAAATATTCGTAGTGTGTGATATAATCGGTGTTGTTCCACCCCCACCTCGGCTCGATTAGCGGTGAGGGTATCCACCATAATTGAACCACCCGCTTGGCTGCCGACCGTATCTTCCGCCAGTAGGCATTGCCGTCTATGGTGTAGTCAGCAATAGTCGCTCCTTGGAGTAGCAACCCGTCGTAAAAAGGGTTGGGCGTGTCCAATAGTTCAAGCATCGCATGATCATATTTATCATCCCAGGAGCCGTCGGCATTTCGCTGCCTGAGATATACCGGCGCCTCGGGGAATGTTCTTAATATCCAGTTCACACAAGCCATGATTATAGCCGATTGATAGCCGTCTACGTCCTTCGAGAAATTGTAGCCGGTTCTCGGCAGGGTTAGCAGAGTCCCATAGCTCGATGGGAATATCATCTGCTGCATCGCTTTCCGTAAGCCGTCTGGTATTAGCTTCATATCCTACTCCCTTTTCCATTTTATCGCGGGAATATAATGACCGCATCGCCGGCAATACCAAGCATCTACTAATGAAAGTCCCTCTGCGTATTTGTGCCCAAATAACAAGCAAAGTATCTTCCTCATAGCGTTTCCCCCTTTCGTGAAGCCCTGTAATCAAAATTAGGGCGTTTATTCTACCTGGTCAATGGTTTAGTATTGGCCGAGCTAGGTTCAAAATCGCCTCCTATTCGTCCGCAACCACAACTTCAAGACGAGTGCGACAGCTCAACCGATTACAATATACATATTCTATGCCTTTTGTCACACACATATTTAAGAAAAAATAATGTGTCTGTACCTCTCCGCACTCTGGACAAGTAAACTGGATGGAATCTATTGCCCCTGCTTTAACTATACTGATTATTTTCCTCTTCATGTTTTCCTCCTTTTATAAGCGTCTCCATTCCCCAGCTTGCTCCTGAAGCATCAGCTCGGTTATCGCCCAGACCAAGGCGTCAAGTCGGTCCGGCGAAGCATCCCCTGGCACCCACTCGCAGAGCTGGTCTTCAAGGTCAGGAAAGAAACCTACATGGTGGATCCTGCCCTGTTCGTATAGCGCAGACACCGGCTCCGCCCTAGTGTATTTGCCGCGGCTTGCGTGAATTTGGTTGAAGGGAACGTTGGCATCGATCATCTTCACGGTGTTCTCCACCATATCCCCACCATTATTGACCTCGCCGATTATCTTGTCAGCCTTTGCCTTATAGTAGCCAGTTACCGCAGCGGTCGCCCATTGATTTGGAGTTCCCTTGATTGTAAGGTCGTCAAGTATATAGCCGTGAAGCGCACCCATATGCAGGGCTATACCAGCCACTATAATGCCCGTCTCTGAACTCTCATCGCCAGTTGATACTGCCGGGTCTATCGCCACCACTACCCGAACCAAGTCTGGATACTGGGTCACCCTTAATTCATCTATCTGATCCCGTTGCCATAGTGCCTCAGGGTTATCGTCCAATATCTCTCCAGCCAATTCCTGTCTCCCCAGTCTGGTATGCTCATATCGTCCCAGGATATACTTCAGGAAGTCCGGCGCTAGGTTGTCTCGGTTCTCCAGAGTATGACCCCGGGTAACCGCTACCCTGCCGGTCGGATGCTTCTCTGTCCTCTCATCCTTCACCAAATCCTTTATTACTTTGATGGGTCGGGGCGTGGTAGTAACCACTGCCTCCGGCTTATCGCCTATCCTGAGGCCGAACATCAGGTTATCCCAAGCTTGTTGAGGATACTTGAATTTGGCTAGCTCATCCACCCACGCCTTCTGATGCTGAGGTCCACGGAGCTGGTCTGGCTCGTCTCCTGAATAGATTATGGCCAGCACCCCATTGGGGAAGGTTAGCCGGCGCTTCGATGACTCATAATCTGGCCTGAACCAGGGGGGGCTTATGTTCAATATAGCCGAGTCCCCAACCTCAACCATGGTGTCCCTGACATCGGCTTTGGTCTCTCCTACCAGTGCTATGGGACTGAACCCCTCCCTTGCCCACTTAACTGTTAATTCGGCACCGGTGCGAGTCTTTCCACCGCCACGCCCACTGAGCAATAGCCAGACATACCAGTCCCAATCAGGTGGTAACTGCTTCGGCCGTGCTATATAGCCCCAATCATACGGTAGTTTCTTCTGCTGCTCCGTCGTCAGGCTGTCTACCCACTTTATCCTCTCCTGCTTTGGTAGCAATGCGGTCAAGTAAGCTAATGAGTGTTCGCTTTGGGTCATCATCCACCTTTATATTTAGCGTCCGGTTATCGATTGTAATAGAAGCTTCGTATATATGCTCCATCTTATTGAGTTCGGCTATAGCCTGTATAGGGCTATGCAACTTTATGGTGGTTGTCTTTATAGGGATGTCCTTACCGACCTCCGTTATTCTTATCTCCTGGAGCGCGGCACTCTTTAATTTCTCAGCTGTAAGATGCGATATAAAGTCAACGAACCTACCCCTCATTATTTCAGTCAATACTTGCTTGCGTTCTATGACAGTTGCTATAGTGGCATCCTCAGCCTTTTGCCTAAGCTGGTCAATCCGCTTTATAATTTCAGGTTTATTAAGGTTTTCCGATCCTATATATGGTGCCGTCTTAGGTGAGTATCCAGCCATTAAAGCCGCCTCGCCTATATTACCCAGCTCTATATATTTAAGACAGAATGTCTCCTGCTTTTGTGTTAATCTATTAGCCATCTATATACACCACCTTCTTCCCGGTGAAATCTTCCCATCTCTTTATAATAACATCACAGTAGTGCTCATCTATCTCCATCATATAGCACTTGCGACCTAGCTTCTCACAGGCTATTAAGGTCGAACCTGAGCCACCGAAGAGGTCAAGAACCCCACCTTTAGAATGACTTGAAATCATAACCCGATTTGCTATCATTTCAACAGGCTTCATCGTTGGCATTAAATCCCCAACACCATCTCGCCCGAATTCTTTTTTAGATATGTAATATTTCTTATATACCTCAGTTGGTTTCAGGCTATTATTCCAGATATACTCGCCCTTTGCTCCAAAGAATAAGATATATTCCACATCGGGCAGGAAAGTCCCAGCAGTAAATGGTGTTGGATTAGTCTTACACCAGATTAAAATATTAAAGTTGTATCCCTTGAATATGTCAAAGTAAGTAGGTATGCCATCCTTTGAAGTGCAGATATAATAACTAGGGATATGCAAAGATGGGAGAAAGCTTAAAATTGATACATCAAAGTTGATAATTTTATCTATCCGCTTTTTAACATTCTTAGTACTTTTAGCCCAGCATCCTTGACCGCCCATCTGCATGTCATAAGGCGGATCAGTAAACACCATATCCGCCTTCTCACCCCCCATCAACTTCTCCACATCCGCCTTGACAGTGGCATCACCGCATAGTAGCCTATGATTCCCTAGTTGCCATAAGTCACCCCGCCGACAAATCGATTCTGTGGGCTCTGGTACAGCATCATCATCGGTTAGTCCCTCTTCCGGTGTATAGAACTGGGTCATCAGGTCCTCAATCTCTTTGAGGTCAAAGCCCGTTATCTCCATATCAAAGGCACCGGTATCCAACTCCTCCAGTAAATCCTTTAGCGCGGGGAGGTCCCACTCACCCTGTATCTTGTTAAGGGCTATATTGAGAGCCTTCTCCTTGACTTCACTGAGGTCAACTATTGATACTTCAACCTTCTCAATACCCAGTTCCTTGAGTATCTTGAGCCTTTGGTGACCGCCGACTAAATTGCCAGTTCTCTTATTCCAGACAAGCGGCTCCACCATATCAAATTCAAGTATGGACTTCTTCAGCTTCTCATATTCGGGGTCGCCAGGTTTTAGGTCTTTCCTGGGGTTATATACTGCGGGATTTATCTCATTGACTTTTAGCGTCTGAATCTCCATTATCCCCCAAATAAAGAAACCCACCTATATACATATATACCGGTGAGCTATATATAAGAGAAGCTCGACCTATTTCAGCCGAGCCTTAAAAACTCCTATAGGGCGCCATTGCCCCATTAAAGTCAATGGTATATTAAAGCTATATCATTTGTCAAGTCCTCAATTTTACGATGTTTTTATCGTTTTTGCAGATACTTCCTGTCCGCTTTCCACCGTGAGTAAGACATTCGCCTATATCTCCATCCACTAATATAGTTTAAGACCATCCGTGACTCAGGGCTCAGCTCATCCAAGGTCAGGCCGACCCGGACTTCCGCCACCAGCAACACACCCTCTACACCCGTCGACTTCAGCCTAGCACCGACTTCACCTGCTATACCTGCCGGCGTCACAAAATAAGCACCGCTTTTGCCATGCCTTATATTTATAGGTATATCAACATAGCCTGAGCCTCGCGGGTTAGGTGGCCAGGTACCACCACCCATTAATTTCAGGTATTCTATCAACCAAAGCATCTGGAGTCGGCAAAATCTTATCTCAGAAGGAAAGAACCAATCAGTAGATTGACAAACCCTACCTTTGTCCCTTTTTTCCTTCTCACGGCACTGGCTACATTCCTCTTTCACTGAACTCTCTCTTTTTTGCTATCCCTTATTATTCTCTCTATAGTGCGCCTTGTGACACCGAATTTCGCTGCCAGTTCATTGACGTCTTTGCCCTGCTTCCAGAGCTTAATTATGTTTCTGTTCCGCTTAACCTTCAAAACGGAACATGGGCTATCCTTAAAGCAGTCATCAAAAGGACATTGTGAGCACGATGATGGAGTTCCCAAATAGTCATCGGCCAGCTTACACCCGTCTCTCACTTAGCCAGCCTCCACTTAGTCGGCTTCCTCATCAGCCGGTCAATCTCCTCGATGCTCTCGACCTCTCGGAAGGCATCACTCAATAGCTCCAGTTTTAGCCCGTAGTGGCGCCACTGATATTGAATTAGCAAAACCAGCACCTCACCTGATAAGCACTGCCACAAAGGCCAGGTGGTCCTATTGCTCATACTCTTAAATCCATCACTACTTTCACAAGATACTTACCTATATATTCTGTATAGGCTGGGGGGATTGATTCTGATAGCTCATCTCGGTTCATCCATTGTATATTCATGGCTTCCCGCATTTCGCTAACCCTGATATTGCGCCCCCATGTTCGCCGGTTGCCACTTGTTGTACCGTGTCCGGTTACTGTAATCACCGGCCCGCTAACCTCGCATTTCGATACTAGGCAAAGGCTATCCCACCAGTTAGTTTCAAACCATCTCTCCCGCTTTATAAGTGGCAGATGAACCATATCTCCTGTTAGTCGGAAGTCAGCACGGATAGGTGCTCCTGGAACGTTTTCGATAATCCACAGTTTGCCAGTCAACTCCAATATCCTACGTGTTGCTGCTATCAAGTCTGGATGTTTGCTCCGGTCTGGAGTGCCACGGCTATATCGCTGACATGGTGGGCTGGCGTGGTAGGCATCATAGCCGTCTAGTGAAAACTCAAGAGCATCAGCCTGATAGAATTTGAAGGGATAGTGAGGTTGTGGCTCTATATCTACACCTTCAACCTCAAAACCAGTTCTCGCATAACCCACAGAAGCCCCCCCAGCTCCGCAGAACAAGTCTAATAATTTTGGTTTATTCATCTTCTCACTTAATAAAAAGAGACGAACCTGAAGAGGCTAAGCTCATATGGTATCAGATTCACGCCTTTGCCTTGCATCACTCTACATCACTCCACATCACTTTGCTTCACTCTGCTTCACTCTGCCTCATAATAAAACCTGCTGTCTGCATCGCTCTACCGCAAGCTTACAATACTCCTCTGATATTTCATAACCTACTGCCCGCCTGTTTAACTTCTTGGCTACCCATAAAACTGTGCCCGACCCCATAAACGGGTCAAGAACTAGAGATGGCATTTTATCAGCATTACATTCACAGGATGGCTTCCAGCCGATGGTTTGAGTTTCAGTAGGTCTTGCGTGTTTACCACGATTCGCACCATCACCATCAGTGGCTAAATCGTGGGGTTCTGTATCGTGGCGAGGATACTGTTTAGTTTCCACTATCCTCACCCACGGCATCCCACACTTACTACAACACCCTACTTCTGGTGTCCCCGCCTTAATACATATCTCTGGTAACTTCTCTGGGAAGACGGCAAAATGTGCTTCAGGGTAAGGCTGTGTTGGGAACTCCCATACTGAACGGATGTTGCGACCAGTAGCTAGACCAGCATTTATCTTATCAGCCAAAGCTCTATTAAGCTGCTTTGCATCTCGCCCGTATATGCCCTCTTGGACATAGGCTTGGCTTTTCGTTAGAGCGTCCATATCCCAATCATATTTTGCCCTCTCAATCGTGGCGGGATTAAATGGCAACCTCACCGCATCCGCATCCCAGTAGTAGTTTTTACTCTTTGTCAGCATCAAGATATATTCGTGGCTCTCTGTCGGTCTATCAGTAACACTTTCAGGCATAGGATTAGGTTTTGACCAGATGATTATAGAGCGAACCCACCAGCCCTGTTCGGTGGTTCTGACAAGCCTTACTTTCAGGCAACTAGGGCAAACAAAATGATGCCTCCCCGTCTTGTCAATAACATGCCCCCACTGGCTCCCATGATATTTCCCTTTACAGCTAAGGCACTCATACCAGTTTTGTTGAGCTGCAATAGCTACCCTGAATGGGATTAGGCAGAGGTCTTTGGGCTTAATAACATCGCTACCTCTTTGGAATACGCCCTCTCGTGGCGTGCCGTAGCCAGCCCTGCCGCCATTTGAAGCCCTAGATACATTCCCAGCGTAAGAGTCTCCTATATTCCAGAATACAACCCCATCCTTCCTCAATACCCGTCTAATCTCCCTCATTATCTCTACTGTATGTTGGATATACATTTCAGGGGTTGGCTCCAAACCGTATGAGCCTTTCCATGCACCGCAGAGGGAGCAGATTGAACCCTGGCTCACCTTATAATGAGGTCTGCCACCTTCAGCCGAGCCGTCCTGCCATTGCCCGATACCTGCCCCATAAGCCCTAGTATCACCTAAGTATTCCTCACCCCACTGATGCACACAATCCTTATCTCCCCACACCAATTCCTGCTCACCACTATATTTCCTTAATCCCCAATAAGGCGGGCTAGTTACCACACACTGAACCGACTCATCCGGTAGGTCATTCTCGCGAAAGTCCTGGCAGTAAATCGTGTTATGATTATCTTGATAATATGGCTTCACCTCAGTACCTCTACATCAACTTCTATAGTCAGCTCAATCCGAGGTGGTGAGCCGAAGCGCTTTTTAATCAATGCTGTGCATATCTGCGAGTCATTCTTGTAGACGAACTTCTCTAGAGCATCAGTAAGTAGCTTGGCATAATTATCATAATCGGGACGGGATACCGGCATTACTACTCGCTTCGGTAGGGACTTCGGGCGTTCCCGATAGAAGGTCGCCTCCAAGCGGAGAGGAACTCCATCTTCAAAAGACTCGAGTTCCATAACCTGAGTGCGTATCATTGCCTTAATCATCATTTGGGCATCACGGGTTTTAGCAGGTGTGTAGGTGTGCACCCTGCCGGCAATAATCGTAGACCGCGGCCTAGCTTTCGCCATCGGTTCCACATAGATGATAGTTTTAATCTTATGCATTCTATCTTGTCTCTCAAACTGCTTCTCTGTTATGTCCATTCCGCCTCTTATGCTGCTTCATAAAAGCTTTAACGCATTGGGCTTGCTGAATCAAGCATCTATTTCTATGCTCGGAGTAGCGTTCCAGTTTTTGTTTATTAGTAAAATGCCTCCAGACACACTCAGAATGATAATTTGGCTTATACTCCTCAAAGGTAGGGAAGGCTTCCAGCCTCATACTACCTCTTGGAGCCATTATCTCCATTACATTTTTCATCTTGCACTCCTTTCAACCTCCTATAGTCATCTCCCTCAAAACCAGACATCCAACCAAACAGGGTATATTATATATACCCCCTGTGTTTGTTTGGTTTTGGACAAGTGTTCCAAACACACCAAACACTTGTTTGGTTTCTGTCAAGAAATGAGGCTACAATTGCCATTATTGCTACTGAAAAGTGTTTGGTTCATGCACTTAATCCCCATTTTCCGTCCGAAAGCCTTTGGACTTCTCCCTTTTTCTCCTTTCGCTTGAGAGTTACCCGTATGGTTTCTTCGCCCTTTTCAAGGTCTTCGGCAATTTCCTTCACTGTCATTGAGCCGCCTCGAAGCAAGTCCTTAATTCGGAATGATATAGGTAATTCCCCGGATAAGCTGGTATCTCTCAAGTCTGACTTCTCCAGCGTTATTGCTTTATCTTGAAAAGAAAACTTGAAGCCCAATGGTGGGTGTAACCGGGATAGGTTAGCTTTAGTGTGCTTTAGGCTGATAATCGCTTCGTCTTCCCCCGTTTCCTGCTCCGCTTTGCACTCCCAGACTGACCGAGCCAAATTGGTAAAGAATATCGAGCCAAAAATAGTCCTCTTTTTGGTGAGTTGGTCTTTTGAGGTGTGAGCTAAGGTCAAACTAGTAATCCCTAGCTGACGTAAAGCTGCGTGGTATTTTATAGCAGGCTCCGGGTCATTCAGGTTACCCCTAGCCGCCGGACCCAAACTATCAATTATAATCAAGCCGATATTTTTATCGTGAATGATTCGCTGAAGTTGCTCTACCGAATCGCTGAGAGTGCCGGTCATGCGTCTATAGAGTATTGGCATAGCACCCTTGCCAAAACCGTGCTCTAGGGCACTCCAGCGCTTTCTAAAGCTGGAAGGGTCATCTTCGTAGTCCACATATAGGCATAGGGTAGATTCTTTTATAGTTGTAAGGCTTAGGGTATTATCATGGTAAGGAAGCTGGACTATATAGCCAATTACCAGGGCGACTAGACTTTTTAGTGAGCTATAGTCTCCAAAGATAACAGCCGGGTGATTCAGGTATAGAATAGGCTCTAGCAAGTAGCTCGGTGTCAAGCTATCATCTTCTGAAGGCCAGATTTCAACTGCCGGCTCACCCCTCCGGATAATCTCCATAGTTTTACCAGTGATATAGGTGAGAATATCAGTCCAGGGTATGTCCTCCGAGTTCTTTTCTAATCTCTTGGCCAAGCTGCTCATGGTGGTGGTGGCCATGAGATTGGCCCGAGTAGTATGTAATAATGACTCGTCCTTTCCCTTGACTAAGTAGAACCGCAGTTCGGCATAGCCTTCATCTGTGACTCGTTCAGCCAGTACCCGAAGCCCTAAATCTGACCAGGCATAATTTATGAAGCCCACCCCTTCCGTGACAGCGGGCTTATTCACAGGTCTACCCCTTTAGCCAGTTTGGGGATTTGCTTCCGGCTCGGCTTATATCTGCTATTACCCCGGCGCTTCATTATCTCAGCCTCAATCATTCCCACCCTTTCGCGTAGCCAGTGCTTTGAATCTAATCCCCAAAGTAGAGGTTGCAAGTAATGAAGCTCATCCATTAGCTCTTCATCCTCTAACACAGAGAGGTCTAGGTGGTAAAATCGACCGTGTTGCTTATCAGTCTGGAGAGGTTTCGGTATTAAAGCATCTCGGAAATCTGTTGTACTCATAGCTCACCTGACATTTACCATCCTCCAATTGTGGTTCTGCCATTTACTCCCCTCATAGACACCCTGCACTTAATACACCGGGTTGTGTCGCAAGGATTATCGCTACCACATCGCCGGCATTTGACTATTGGTAGTTTAATGCTCTTCAGCTCCGGCCACTTCTTGCTGAATCCTGGTATCCTCACTCCGGCATCTCCTGCCTTAATACTGCCTGTTTCAATTCAATGTCAAATCTCCAAAATAAACGGCTATCACTAGTTATATAAGTAGGTATCAATAGTGAATGTAAATTATCCTTCAAGAACACAGGTATTCCAGCCTTATCACAGGCTCTTACTATCTCCTCTACCCACTCTATCTTAGGTGGCTTGTAGGGTTTGGTTTGAGCTCCGATGATTACCCATTTGATACCAGCGTCTTGTAAATCTATCGGTGCTATTTGTATTCGTCCTAAGAACGGTTCTATTGAGAGATATTTGACCTTTGCTTGTATTTGTTTCAGCCAGTAAAGAGCATCATATCGCATCTTATCATTCGTTATTGTTACCCCGACATAGCAATGGTCAGGGAACGGAGAAAACTTGATTAGGTTCTGTGGTTGCTTGGTGAGGAGATAGAAGCGATGCCTATCAGCTATCTTGATAATATTCATTACTACTTCTGTCCATTCGTGGGGAATACCTATGCCAAAGAGGTCACTCATATCACAGGGGAAGATTCCAGCCGAACCCTTAATCTCAAATGGTTGCTCTAATCTCTCAGGCCATAAGCGGGGATAGAAGGGATTCATTTCCACAAAACCTAAATTCGGTAACAAAACATTCGGCATCGGTGGTGCTGTATTTCGATTAGCCAAATACCTACTCTTTAACCGCCCATTAGCCAGCTTATAGGCATAGCAGGGGAAGTTACCACCCTTACACAAGCCGTTAGTATGATTGCGACAGCCGGTAAGAGGATTTGAAATCCAGCCTAACTCATAGCTACTGGCTTGACCAGGGTCTAACTCAGGGCTTATCATTACTGGGTTTCTAACCCATCCTGTTGGAATACTAGCTCTGTGCATTATTCATTCCACTCCCAGTTTTTTCTTTCTAGCTTCCCACCACCATTTCATTATCTTCATAGTCATTGTTCCAGCACCACGACCTTCAAATGTGCAGCGGTCCTCAATCCATCTCACCCACTCCTCATTATTCAGCTTGAGGGTTTTGTCGTGTTGGGCTTCTAAGTATGCCCGAATATCTATTTTATCGCCATATGTGGGTGAGGGTATTACTTGAGTTTCTAGCAAGCACTTCTCCCTTAATTCCTCATACTCTTTACTCATCTTTTATCTCCTTACTACCCTTTTGAAGTTCGGGTTAATCATCTGTAATAATTAAGTCAGGTCTTTTCTTGGGCTCACCTATTGTAATTCTTCCTTTACCCTGAAGTTCCCCCTCAATCAACTCCTCTATACTCTTATCCCCTACCTTGATAAAGAGGATTTTCTTGATAGTTTTCGCTCTGGAACACTCCTCCATTTTGTAAAGAATAAGACAGCGTTCTATCTCCTCCTCCACTTTATCGGTCATTGGGAGACTCCTTCAGCATTATAATGACATCCATCTCAATACCCATACTTGTTTCAAATGTTACTATACCGTGACTTTTCCAGCCTATAGACTCTAATTCAGCCTTTGCCTTTTCCGTATCTGGCTGTCCCGCTAAAATGTAAACAGTAACTTTCATTTCCCCTCCTTACACTCCTCTATATCTATTAACCTTTTGAAGATGGAGAACATTTTGTCGGTAAGTTTCCCTCGTAGTATTTCTAAGTCAAGGGGTTTAGTAAAGGGTTCCGGGCAGTTTTCCGAGTTGTTTATCTCCTGACAAACTTCCAGAAACACCTGAAATATCTCCTCCCTTACCTCTTGTCGGTCTTGGTCAGTTAGACTCATTATGTATCACCTCCCAGATTGTCCAGAATAAGGCATCTTCATCTGACATTCCTTCATCTAATTTTCGTAGCCACAGTCTAAACAGAACCCCCCTAGCCCTTTCTACACTCATATTTTCAAACATCACGGTTCCTATCTTTATGAGAGCTAGTGGTACAGCCCACTTAAAGAGATTGTTGAGGTCTATGGGGGGTGATTCCCCCTTGTAAACAATATGCCTGAATCCGTCTGGGTATCCCATTATTTCTGTTGTCTTGTAAGTATTACCCTTTGATGATAGATGTGGAGTAAACTTAAACCCACACTGCTCCAAGAACTCTTTAATCTGTGCTTTTGTCGGTTCAGTTAGTTTTGCCATCAGTTTCTCCTTTAAGGGCTTGCCAACAATCATCACAATACCTTTTCACCAACTTATTATTTTTGTTACCGTAATGAGGGCACATTTCTTCAGCCTTATTGAATATCCTCTCCCTCTCCTCACGCTTGGCTTCCTCAATTTGCTGTTGCCATATAAAATCAGATTTAGCCCTTTTCTCCCTCTCCTCCTTCCTGATTAAGGGAAGGACTTTGGCTAGTTGGGCTTCATCATCACACTTTAGAACCTTGCCAGTATCGGGGCTTATAACTGCGAGTATTCCGTGTGGGTTGCCGTAGTCGCCCATAGCCGATGCATAGTTTAACAACTCCGCAATCTTATCCTGATAAGTAGCTTTCATTCCCTCCAGTTCAAATTTCAATGCTGGTGTCAGCAACAATTCCTTACTCATTCTTAGCCTCCTTATTTATCAATGGCTCTACTGCTACCCATTCATACTTTAGATTATCAGGAAATTGAGCATCCACCTTTATCACTACACCTAAATCAGATAATAGTTGGAGACCCACCATTGCCTTTATTCCACCCGCAGCCACCCCATACATTATCTCTTTTATCTCTTCCTGTTTAGTCATCTGCTTTACTCCTTATTTATTCCCAGTCTCTCCTGGTAGTAGCAACCAAGCTTGCTGGCTCGGTAACAATTTTTACCTCCTAATAAGAAGGAGCGGGCTTCAACCGATGAATGTGCCTGCACTCCAAAGTAGAGACACCAGCAAGCTAAATTGTTAATCTCCTTTCTTATCTGACTGCACTTATACGCCTATAGCACTCTGCCGGCGTCTCGCTAATATCATTCTGGGAGCTAACACTCAGCTCAGCGAGAACCTGTGCGGACTGGAGCTTGAAGTCCGCATTGCAGGCTTTGAATAAATCGTTGAAGGTCTTGAGAGTATCCGGATCTCGCTTTGGCTTCTCCGGTGGCTCTTTTTGCTCTGCTGATTCTGTCTGGGCCTCTTTCTTCTTTGCCTCATTGCACCAGCCGTCATTGAGCTTGTGAGCGTAGAATGTTCCGTATCTGCTTTTCTTCTCCTCAAAAGCGCAGTCATGCTCTTCGCACCAGTGCTCTTTAGCTGAAGGTGGCTCATCTGGAAGTTCCCTTACCTTACCCTCAATTATCTCCCCGGTTATAGTATCTACCTTGCCGACATCCGACACCTCAAGATACTGTTCATCTACCACTTCAACATCCTGAGGCATCTCGCCAGGATATTGCCTATCGAGAGCCAGCCTCTCGGCGCGGACACAAGCCATATTGAGATGGGTATTGCCCTTCTCAGTGCCCTTGATATTCTCACTCTTTTTTATGCCGCGAAGACCGAAGGCTTCAGCCCCGGAGTCAGTATCCTTAATGTGGACGAAGCCATAGATAGAATCAGAATCGGCCGTATCTCCGAGTATCTTCCTAATCTCCTCTTCAGTGGCTTTTCTCGGTGTCAGGTCAAGGTAAGAATAATTGTGCTTCCTCTGCGCCATCAGCCGGGTAGCTCCGATGCCGATCATAATCGACCAATCTAAAACAAGATTACCCTGGCCATCTACGACGAATTTCTTCGTCTCCTTATCTCTCCGCTTATACCCTACCAGGTGAAGATGCTTCATCAGTGGATTAAGCTGGTAAGTCTGGCATAAAAGAATGGCTTTGGTCTTCTCAATTAGCGGAGCCACACCCCACAGGGTTTCTACAATCTCTGTAGCGACTCTCTTTGTGATAACACCCCCACCCATATACTTGTCCAGTGCCTTAGTCTCTTCTTTTCCGTGTTCTTCTGCCATGATTTCCCTCCTTGTTTCTAAATTTAGTGACTCTAACCCCTCCTTTTCATAGCGACTTGCCTCTCTCTCGATTCCCTCGTGGTGGGCCCGGAGCCAGTCCCAACAAGCCAGAAATGCCTTGCCTGAGTCTGGGTCAAGATATATGTTTAGCCTGGCTCCGCACTCCTTACATTTAGACTTCCTACGAATCTTGTCCAGGTCTTCCCTAGTTAATCTTCCCTCTTCCTCATAGATTGGCATTACTTTTCCATTAGTTCGGGGTTCTCGTATATATTGCCGATGACTTCAAACTCTGGTAGTTGGTTTATGTATATCATCGTGATTGTATCCCCTTCTTCAGTTACATAGACAAAACTAGAACCGACATAGGCGACAGTTCCCTTTGTTAACCTGCTTAAATATGGGGTTGTTGCTATATCCCCCTCATATATCTCAATGTCGTTCTTATCCTTTAAGCCTGTGTATTGCATCAATTCCACGTTGTAGCCATGTAGTCTGCCACTTCCACGAATAGTCTCGCCATTTTTAAATACTATAGGGAGCGAGCTGCCTTTAGATAATAGTAAATAGACAGGCTTAAACATTTTCTCTTGCTCTTTATCCCAAGCTCTAAATTTTATCTCTCTCATAATCTACCTCGCCCTCACAGCGATTATGGGTTCGTTATAAAATCGAACCCCGGGTACCTGCTTCTGGTCATGGTGCTTCTTGGCGATGGCGTTTAGCATGGCACTATCTACTAATAGATATTCCCTCGGGATTATCGCCAAGTCAACGACCTCATACTTCCAGTGGTCGACCATGCCGCTGGTGCCCATATCGGTAGACACTCTCTTTGGAGCTTCTGGTAATACCTCAACTAGGTTCACCGGCTCGGTAATCTCGCCCTTGAGCCTCATTTCAGCATCGGCAGCCTCTTGCCTTTTCCGGTTAATCTCTTCTTGCTCCTGGCGGATGCGCTCTTGCTCGGTATTATAAACCAGCATTTTATCCTTAGTAACCGAGGTCGCTTGAAAAATTGGAGCCATCAATATACTATAAGTGGTTATGATAGCTTCCGTTTGTGCCTTGAGTGGGGCAAGGTATTCTTTCTTCTTGCCTTCCATCGCCTTCTTTAGCTTTGAGATACAGATGAGGTCATCGTTGGCCAGCTTGACATCCTCGACTGTGGTGATAACTCTAGCTTCGGCATAATCCAAGAGCCTCGAAGCCTCTTCAGAATAACCGCGTGCCTCGATATCTTCCCCAGGTCTTAGGGAAATGGTTGTTACTTTTATTGGTAATCCTTCCACAGTATCTATATTTGGCTGAACATTATTGTTGAAGGCTGTTTGCCTCTCTGCGATACACTGCGGGCATCCCTCGGCCAATATGAATTCTCCGTGTTTCTGACAAGTTCCTTTATTTGTCATCTACTCCTCCTTTCTTATTAATTTCATTCTTTGTTACAATTCTGCTGTTTTCAAGAACTACATGATAAAATCTTAGTCCGGTATTTTTACCTTTCACACTGATGGTTTGACCCGCTGATATATCAATCAGGTCGGTCAGGTGTCTAGCATTAAAATTACATTGGATGCCCAATGTCATCGACCATATCCCTGGGCCTTCCACATATCCACTATCCAAAAGAACATAACCTTTGCCACCTGTTTTACCCCTTGAGATTACTGTTCCCGATACTATCAACACCTTGCCTCCATACATCAAATCAGCTTTTATTACGTCATCACGGTATTCTCGGTGCAACGCCGTAGCAGTAATACGGGTAGGTGGGGCACAGCCAGTTGCTACTACTAGCAGTAATATTATAACCAGTGCAATAATTTTGTTCCTCATTTTGTCTCCCTCTTATATTTCTCATACTCTTCCCTTAATTCAGGGCGGAAATGTAAGAGTTGTACTATCTGGATAGGTGTTAAGTAAGCCCAAGCAATATTCATTTATGCACCTTCCTTTTCCCTGTGCCGTTTCTCCTCTGCTCACAGGTGCCATTTTTGATTGACACCCCTCCGTTATACCGGCAATGTATTTCACCTTCCTTGAGTGCCTTCTTATTGGCCAACTTGCATGCAATACAATTGCTCTCTTTAATCTGCCTGGTTAGTTTTTTCGTTAGTGTCACAATTCTCCTCCCTAGATTTTGATTTGGTGCTATAGTTCACGACTGTTGTGCCATATCTTCCGGCAACGACTAATGAATCCCTTGCACCAGGTTTTAAAACGGCCTGATTTGCCATCCTGTGTTGTTTGAGAGGGGGTTATGCCAACTACCTCGGCAAATATTACACCTACATTTCTCAGTTGGGGAAAGGCCTTTATGCCACCCCGGAGAATTGTTAGACCTACAGTAATCTTGCCGTTCCGGGTAGCTTGATAGAGCTGGCGAGAACACCCTATAAGTTCTGCCATCTTACCGTCAGAATAATGATTTGTTTCCTGAATATTAACTAGCTCGTTAATAAATGGGCTTTTTGTGTTCATTTCTCAATCCCTGAAATTATTTTAGCACCTTATTTGTGGTTTGTCAATACCTTTGTAAAGATTTTTGGCAGATAGGGAAAAATACTTGACAAGTGAAGTTACCCTATGCTAAACTTGACATCAGGAGGTGATAAAATGTGGCAACCAAGACAAAAACAGCAGGAAATCTTAGACCGGGGGTGGTATTGGAAAGAGAGTGTTCCTTATGATGTAAGTGCCAGATGGATATTCTATAAGCTCTATGATTTTGACCATTTATTCAGTGGTAACAAAAAGCAGGACTATCACAATTTGTTTATGCCTCTATTTTCTAAAGCCCGTAAGCAATTCTATGGCAACTGGAAGCCTGACACTTTAGCTGATGATAGCCGTGTGGAATTCTTATCTGGTTTTGGATATTGGGATGAGAAGGAATGGCTAGAAGTTGGCATTGGGGAGCGGGAATGTATCCTTGATAAATGGCAGTTTGCTGAAAACTATGTTGAACTTTGGTTTGAAGCCTTTGCTATGAAGGGACAATTTGAATACTTTGCTCCAGGTATAAGCCTTGTCCCATTTAGAGGAGATGCCAGCATTGAATTTAAGTGGCGTATAGCTAAAAGACTTGAACAAACGGCTGAACGATATAATGGTAAGCCTATAAAAATTCTTTACTTCGGCGATGCTGATAAGAAGGGCGGTGAGATACCCCAGAACGCCTTGAGGGATATAATCACTTGGTGTAGTGTGCCTTTTGAATTTATACCCTGTGGACTAACTATTGAACAAGCGAAAGATTTTGGGCTTGGTGCAAGTATAGACCAACCCGGCAGTTACCAATGGGAGAGTTTATCACATGACCAAGCTGGAGAAGTTATTATCCCTGCTCTAAATAAATTTATTAGCCTTGGCATTTTTTCAGAGGTTAAAGAGCGGGAGCTAGAGGCAACTCAGCGGTTCAGGGAAACCATTAAGGATTTGTGGTAAATTGCTTCAGGTAAAATAAAAAAAGTGGGCAAGGGTAATTGTATTACCCCTGCCCAGTAAACGCCCAGAATCTAACTTGAGTGCGTTAAGATATGGCTAGAATAGCCTGTTTAGCTGCTTATGGGAACAAACCGAATACTTCGGCACCTATAGCACCGCTAGCAGCTAGCGTAGCGACTAATATCCAGAATCGGAGACGGAGTTTGTAGTGGCTTGACGCGAGTTTATAGAACTCATCAACAAGTCCACGTTTGCCATCAATTCCT
>SDBU01003249.1_pt1 | contig 20793 bp, 34 predicted proteins | sample 2277071 | NCBI WGS metagenome assembly SDBU01 (sample SAMN10397929, study PRJNA504765) | marine sediment metagenome | isolation source: marine sediment core GS08_GC12, 126 cmbsf | place: Arctic Ocean: Gakkel Ridge, Loki's castle | collected 2008
ACCCTAACCTTATCCGCATTGATAACAATGACATAGTCACCGGTATCCAGATTTGGGGTAAACATCGGCTTATGCTTACCCATGAGCCGGTGAGCAACCCTGGTAGCCAGCCGACCCAAAACCTCACCGGGAGCATCAACAACAAGCCACTCGCGCTTGATATCAGCCTCTTTCGTGCTATAAGTTTTCATCATCCAACTCTCCGAAAGGATGGGGGTAATTTACCCGCATCAGGTAAAGCGCATGGGCCGGTGCGGTTGGCCCCGCCAGCCCCGGGGTCTTTGCCTCAGCGATGTTATGAAACTCGTCAACGTTCATCCGGCTCAAACCGACCCTGATTAAGGCGCCTACTGTATTGCGCACCTGGTGAGGTAAGAAGGAGTCAGCCACCATATTAAAGACGACCAAGTCCCCATCCGCCACCACCTCCGCTCGGTAAACCGTCCGAGCCGTGTTCCTCATCCTGACTCCGTCACAAGTAGTGAATGAGGCGAAATCATGGCGGCCAACAAGAGCGTGGCATACGTGGCTCACGGCTTCAAGGTTCAGGTGATGGCTAACAAGGTAAGTAAAACCTTCCCTCGTTGGTGATCGTGTCAAGCTATTCAGGATGTAGTAGCGATACTCGCGGCTAACGGCATCACGCCTCACATCGAACGAATCGTCTACCTCATGTGCTGCCTTGACCGCAATGTCGCGAGGCAAATAATAGTTCAAGCCACTAACAAATGTCGCTGGCTGGAGGCGCGAACCAGTTCTAAAGCCAACTACCTGTCCCCTGGCGTGAACCCCGGCATCGGTTCGGCTAGCTGCCATCACACGAGTCCTCTCACCGGTAAGCTTCCACAATGCCTTCTCCGTCTCCCCCTGAATGGTAGGTAGGACAGCCTGCAACTGGAAGCCGTGGTAGCGCGTGCCGTCATACTCCACAATTAACACCATCCTAGTAGTCATTCTCCGGTTAGCCAGCCCTGCTCTATGCCAAACATACCACTACTTTATCAACTCAAGCTGAACCATGGGTGCCCCATCACCCAATCTCGGTCCTATCTTGCTGATCCGGGTATAGCCACCGGGGCGCTCAGCGTATCTTGAGGCGAACTCAGTAAACACCTTTTCCACCACCTTTTCGTTGGTAATAGATGACAGTGCCTGGCGGCGGGTGTGAAGCCCGCCCTCCTTCCCCAAGGTAATCATGCGCTCCGCCAGACTACGCACCTCCTTGGCCTTGGCCTCGGTAGTCGTAATCTTCTCATAGTTTAGAAGGTCAGTCACCAGATTACGAAGCAACGCCCGGCGATGACCTGAAGACCGGCTTAACTTTCTACCAGCCACTCTGTGCCGCATGTCGACCCCCAGCTATATTTCTTCAACCTGAGGGGTAAGAGACAGCCCTAAGCCCTCGAGGCGCTCTTCTATCTCTTGCTTGGACTTGTGTCCAAAATTCCGTAGCGCCAGCAGCTCCTTCTCCCCCCTATTTATCAGTTCACCTACGGTAGTGATGCCGGCACGGCGCAAGCAATTCATAGTCCGCACCGACAGGTCAAGCTGCTCCACTGGCATATTGTATTTCTCGTCAGGAACAGGTACGTGAACCAACCTTTTCTCCTCGACCTGAGACAGCCGGGCATAGTCGGCAAATGGGGACAACTGCTCAATCAGAGCCCTGGCACCTTGGCTGACCGCGTCTACCGGCGATATCGTGCCATCAGTCCATACCTCCAGATACAGGCGCTCCTGGCTGGTCTCCCGGCCAATGTGCAGCAGCTCAGTGGCAAAATTAACCTTGCGTGTTGGAGTAAAGACAGCATCAATGGGAATCGCTCCAACAGGCAGATTATCGCTGGACTTGGCCGACCTGTAGCCCACGTCCAGTTCCACGTCAAACTCCACATCGAGCCTGGCCTCTGGCGAATCCAAGGTAGCCAGATAAAGCTCCGGATTAGCAATCTCAAAATCGGCCGATGGCATAATGTCAGCGGCGCACACTCGCCCCTCACCCCTCACCTCCAGCCTCAGCCTGCCTGGATCGCCGGTGATTGGTTTTAGTCTCAGCGCTTTAACATTGAGCAAGAAGTCAATGGTATCCTCCCTTACATGGGGAATGGTGGAGAATTCGTGTTGAACTCCCTCAATCTTAACCCAGGTCACAGCCGCCCCAGGAAGATAACCGAGCAGGACCCGCCGTAAAGTGTTGCCCAGGGTAACACCAAAGCCTTTCTCCAGAGGCTCAACTACAAAGCGGCCAAAATTATCACCACTGGCAACACACTCAATCATGGGTACGTGTAGACGGAACAAAACGCCTCTACCTCCTCATCAACTAGTTTACCGTGAGTAGTACTCAACTATAGCCTTTCCGTCGATCTTGGCCTCAATATCATCCGGCGTAGGCAGAGATATAACCTTACCAACAAGGTTTTGCCTATCCAGGCTCAACCAGGTGGGAACAGACTTGGAGCCAATAGTCTCTACCACTTGTTTGTAGTACTCAGTTCCGGTACTTCTTTCTTTCCAACTAATGGTGTCATTCTCACTGGCCAGGCAGGAGGCTATATCAGTCTTACGCCCGTTGAGCATAATATGGCCGTGTGTAACTAACTGGCGAGCTTGAGAGCGAGATTCAGCAAAGCCCAGACGATAGACCACATTATCCAGTCGCCTTTCCAGCAGCACCAGTAGATTTTCCCCGGTAATACCCGACATCCTCTCCGCACGACCGAAGAGCCGTCCAAACTGTCTCTCCATAAGCCCATAGGTATAGCGGGCTTTCTGCTTCTCTCGAAGCTGCAAACCGCGGTCGGAAATCCGGCGGCGGCGGCGCGACACCTGCTGCCCCGGCGGCTGCGATCGCCTGTCCAGCGTACATTTAGTAAAACACTTAACGCCCTTAAGCATGAGTTTCTCGCCGCTACGGCGACATAACCTGCAGACTGAACCAGTATACCTTCCCATTTCTATTTCCTCTACACCCGCCTTCTTTTCGGAGGGCGACAGCCATTATGTGGAATAGGGGTGACGTCCCAGATACCGGTAATGTAGAGACCGGCACTCTGGAGAGAGCGAATAGCTGCCTCGCGACCACTGCCCGGGCCTCTAACATAGACCTCTACCTGGCGTAAGCCATGCTCTGCAGCTTTCCGGGCGGCGTCGCGCGCTGCCAATTGGGCAGCATAGGGGGTACCTTTGCGCGAACCCTTAAAGCCAGCACTACCTGAGCTCCCCCAGGCGACCACATTGCCCTGAGGGTCAGTGATGGTAACCATGGTATTGTTAAAGGTCGATTGAACATAGGCCCTGCCCACAGGGATCGACTTACGCTCTCGCTTCCTCCTCTTAGTTCGCCTCTTCTGGGGCATCCTTCCCTCCTATAATCATTTGATCATTTCTTGGCTGCTCCGCGCCTTTGCCCTCTGCCGGCTACTGTCTTACGAGGGCCACGCTTGGTACGAGCATTGGTTCGCGTTCGTTGCCCTCTAAGTGGTAGGCCACGGCGATGCCGAATACCTCGATAGCTGCCAATCTCAATAAGGCGCTTGATGTCAAGGTTAACCTCCTTCCTGAGCTCGCTCTCAACCCTATACTCGCGGTCAATAAACTCCCGCAGGCGATTAACCTCATCTTCAGTAAGGTCACGCACCTTGGTATCGGGTTCGACACCGGTCTGGGCGAGAATCCTCCGGCTTCGAGTTGGGCCAATGCCATAAATATACTGAAGCGCCACCCAAGCCTGCTTATTTCGGGGTATATCTACCCCCGCGATGCGTGCCATGTTCTGCCTCCTTCAAATCAACAGACGTCTAGCCCTGTCGCTGCTTGTGCTTCGGGTTCGAGCAAATGACCCTGACCACACCCCGCCTTCTTATCACCTTGCATTTATCACATCTAACCTTGACCGAAGCCTTCACCTTCATGATAAACCCTCTAACATTACTTGAACCGATAGGTAATCCGACCCCGGCTCAGGTCATAAGGAGAAAGCTCAATTAACACCCTGTCACCAGGCAGGATCTTAATATAATGCAACCTTATCTTACCAGAGATGTGAGTCAGCACCCTATGCCCGGTCGCCAGCTCGACACGAAACATACCATTTGGTAGCGGCTCTACCACTGTCCCCTCAACCTCAATGGTCTCCTTCTTAGCCATAAACTCATTCCCTAGAGAGCGGTAAGTACCTCAGCCTCACCATCACCAATAGCAATGGTATGTTCAAAATGGGCAGATAGACTGCCATCAGCGGTGAGCACCGCCCACTGGTCATCAGCAAGCCGGGTGCGCCAATCACCAGCGTTCACCATAGGTTCAAGGGCAAGTGTCATTCCCTTCCTGAGCACTGGCCCCGACCCGGGGACGCCGAAGTTAAGTATTTGCGGCTCCTCGTGCATCTCCCGTCCAATGCCGTGCCCCGTATACTCACGCACTACCGCATAGCCCCTTGATTCGGCATAATTCTGAATGGCAGCGGAAACGTCGCCCAGCCTGGCTCCGAGACGAGCGGCAGCAATGGCAGCGTTGAGCGCCTCCCGAGTAGTTTCGATGAGGTCTCCCGCGTCGGGGCTAATTTCGCCAAGGCCTACTGTTACTGCGGCATCACCCTGAAAACCCATAAAGATCGCCCCCAGGTCACAGGAAACAATATCACCCTCACGCAGCACCCGCTCCCCGGGAATCCCGTGCACTATCTCATCATTTACCGAGACACAGAGATTAGCCGGGAATCCCCGGTACCCCATAAACGAAGGCCTGGCACCCAGCCTTTCCAGCTCACTGGCAGCAATCACATCTAACTCCCTGGTCTTCATCCCCGGCTTGAGCCGCCTGGCCAGCAGGTCGAGGACAACGGCCACAATCCTGCCTGCCCGCCGCATAAGAGCGATTTCCCGGTCAGATTTAATAACTATGCTCATCCGCTTACAAGCTCCCCCCCGCGCAGGGCGACAACAATTCTCCCCACCACCTCGTCCACACTCCCCTCCCCATCTGCTTCTAATAGCCTGCCCGCCCGGGTAAAATAATCAATAACCGGCGCTGTCTCCTCAAAATAGACCTCAAGCCGCTTCTTAACCGTCTCCGGCGAATCATCCGGCCGCTGATACAGCTCGTCACCGCACTGATCGCATTTACCACCGACCCCAGGCGGAGAATCCATAGCGTGATACGGCGTCTGGCAACTACGGCAGATGAGACGGCCGCTCAGGCGCCTGGTAAGCTCCCCTTGAGAGACCTTGATATATACTACCTTGTCTATCGCCTTATCCTGTCGGGCTAAGGCCTCATCCAGCGCACTAGCCTGGATAACATTCCTGGGGAATCCATCAAGGATCGCCCCACCTTCACAATCCGGTGCCGCGATACGTTCCAGAACCATGCGTATTGTTATTTCGTCAGGGACCAGCGCTCCCCTCTCCATATAGGTCTTAGCCTCCAGTCCAAGCTCAGTTCCTTGCTCCAGTGCCTGCCGAAACAGGTCGCCGGTGGCGACATGCGTTAATCCAAGCTCCCGAGCGAGAAGGGCAGCCTGCGTTCCCTTGCCCGCGCCAGGGGCACCAAACAAAACAATATACACCTTTTCTCCTACTTGATAAAGCCCTCGTAGCGCCGCATTACAAGTTGCGCCTCTAGCTGCTTCATCGTGTCCAGAACAACACCGACCACAATCAGCATACCCATACTGGATAGCTGTATCACCTGCACATTGGTAATCTCCCGGGCCAGGAATGGCATTACCGCCACCAGGGCAAGAAACATAGCCCCGGCCCAGGTAATGCGGTTAATTAGGTGGTTAAGATAACTCGCCGTCTGCTTCCCGGGGCGAATGCCGGGGATAAAACCTCCCTGCCGCTGTAAGACGCCGGGTAAGTCCTGCTGCTGAAAAACGACCGTAGTATAAAAGAAAGCAAAGGCAATCACCAGCAGAAAATAGATAACCCAGTAAAATAGACCCAGAGGCAGGGGCTCATTGGGATTAAAAATCCGCATAACGGTATCGGCAAAACCTGGCTCCCCCGGAGTAACAAAGTAGCTGGCAATTATACCGGGGAAGATTACCACCGACATGGCAAAGATGAGTGGTATCATTCCCGCAGTATTTACCCGTAGCGGGATATGGGTTGACCCGGCTTGTCGATACATGCGACCCCCGCGAAACACGCTTTTCGCATACTGCACCGGAATGCGGCGGTGCCCCTCGGTAAAATAGACAATAAACACCGTAGTCGCCAGGGCAATAAGAAGATACGCGGCCAGACCGCCAAAGTTTGCTTTAGCCAAGAAACCCTGCCCGATCATTGCCGGCATACCGGCCACAATGCCAGCAAAGATTATAATAGATATGCCATTACCAATACCTCTTTCGGTGATAAGCTCCCCCAACCATATCAGGAACATGGTGCCGGCTACCATTGATACAACCATAGCTACCGTTGGCAGCGCGGCAGCACTGGCGATGACTCCCTGACTCTGGAGAAAGACCAGCTGACCGTAGCCCGATAGACCAGCCAGTGGCACCGTGAGCCAGTGGGTAATCAGATTAATCCTGTGTCTCCCGGTCTCCCCCTCCTGGGAAAGGGCTTGCAGCCTGGGGATGACTGGCACCAGTAGCTGCATAATGATTGACGCCGTGATATAGGGATAAACTCCCATCGCTGCCACACTTAAGCGTCTCATGGCGCCACCGCTAAACAGATCAAGCATACCCAGCAGCGCGTTCTGCTCGAATAGCTGCTGGAGTGCCTCGGGTTCTACTCCAGGCAGAGGCACATGGGCCACAAAACGGAAGACTACCAGAACGCCCATGGTAAATAAGATCCGGCGCCTCAGGTCAGGAAGGCTGAAGGCATCGATCATGGCTTGGAGGAGTCTTGGTCTAGGTTGTCTGGGCCGCATGACCTACCTCCTCCGCTTTGCCCCCGGCGGCCTCAATTTTGGCTCTAGCGGCTGCTGAGAACTTGTTTGCCTTTACCACGAGGGAATGACCAATATCGCCATCAGCCAGAATCTTGATGGGGTGACGCAGCGATTTTACCACCCCGGCCGCCGCCAGCCCCTCCGGTGTTACCTCGCTCCCTGACGCAAACACATTGAGCCTGTCCAGGTTCACAATACTGTACTGCACCCTGAAGACGTTGGTGAAACCACGCTTCCGCGGCAAGCGCTTTATCAACGGTAACTGGCCACCCTCAAATCCAGGGCGCATTTTATAGCCAGAGCGAGACTTCTGCCCTTTAACGCCCCGCCCGGAATAGGTGCCGTGCCCGCTGGCATTGCCGCGACCAACCCGCTTCCTCTTCCGCCTAGAGCCAGGGGCCGGGGAGAGATTACTCAGCATCGCCACTCTCTACCTCCACCTTGACCAGATGCTTTACCTTTCCAACCATACCTCGAATTGAGGCTGAATCATTGTGGGTAACAGTCTGATTCAGCTTACGAAGACCGAGAGTCTTCAGGGTTCTCTTCTGAACTGCGGCATAGCCAATACCACTCTTGACCAAGGTAATCCGTAGCTTAGCCACCAGTTGCCCCCACAACCGCCTTACGTCTGGCTATCTCCTTTTTGGGGTCTTTAAGTCGGCTCAAGGCAAGCAGCGTCGCCCGGGCCACATTGATGCGATTAGCGCTACCCAGTGACTTACTAAGAACATCCTTAACTCCAGCCACCTCGAGCACGGCCCGCACGCTGCCGCCGGCGATGACACCGGTACCCGGCGCTGCCGGCTTGAGCAGCACCCGGGCAGCCCCAAACTTAACCTTTATCTCATGGGGGATAGTACTACCCGCCAGCGGGACTTCGATCAAACTCTTTCGGGCAATAGCATTAGCCTTATTAATCGCTGCCGGCACCTCATTGGCCTTACTAAGACCAACGCCAACATGCCCATTACCATCCCCGGTTACCACCAAGGCACTAAAACGGAGGCGTTTCCCCCCTTTTACCACCTTGGCCACGCGATTGATAGAAATCAGTTTGTCAGTCAATGTCAGTTCTGTCGAGTCTATCTTGCTTAGCGACGGTTTCATCGGCTTAAGACCATCCCATTTAGAACTTTAGCCCAGCCTGCCGGGCTGCCTCAGCGAGGGCCTTTACCCGACCATGATACTTGTAGCCACCACGGTCGAAGGCCACCTCCTTTATCCCTTTAGCCAGCGCTCGCCTAGCTACCAGAGAGCCGACGAGCTGCGCCCTTTCTGTCTTCGCCTTGCCACCTGGCTCCGCCCCTAACTCCGGGTCAAGGGTTGACACTGAGGCTAGGGTGTGCTGCTGCTCATCATCAATAACCTGGGCATAGATATGGTTCAGGCTACGGAAAACACAGAGGCGAGGCATCAATGCGGTACCCTGCACCTTGGCTCTTACCCGAGCATGTCTGCGGCGTCGTGCTAGTTGCGGTTCAACTCTTCCCATTATTGCCTCTTGCCGATAGCCTTACCTGCCTTGCCAGGTTTAAGGCGAACTGTCTCCCCAGCATACCTAATGCCCTTGCCTTTATATTTATCTGGGGGGCGAATGGCTCGAATTTGGGCTGCCATCTCGCCGACCGCTTCCTTACTAACCCCGCTAACCTTAATCCTATTTGCCCCCTCCACATCCAGGGATACACCGGGCAATGGCAACACCTCTACCAGGTGTGAGTATCCAACACGGATTACCAGCTTATCCCCTGCCTTCTCCGCCCTATAGCCAACCCCCACGATTTCAAGTCTCTTCTCAAAGCCGTTGCTTACCCCTTCTACCATGTTGGCCAAAAGAGCCCGTGTCAGTCCATGCAACGAGCGATGCACCTTGCTATCACTGGGTCGCTCGACTATCAGATTATCAGCACGCAGGCTAACTAGCATGTCCGGGTGAAGGGAGCGACGAAGCTCGCCCTCTGGTCCCTTTACCATCACCTCACCCTTGTCAATACTCACCGCCACGCCTGGCGGTACAGTTATCGGCATCCGCCCTACTCTAGACACTTATCTCACTCCCGCTACCCCTTACCATACATAGCATAGGAGCTCACCGCCAACACCCAGATGCCAAGCCTTCTGCCCGGTCATCACCCCCTTAGGTGTCGACAGCATAGCGATGCCCATGCCGCCGTATACACGAGGGATCTCCCTCCGCTGAACATAGACCCTCAGCCCCGGCTTACTTACCCGCTCCAGGACAGAAAGGGCCGGCTCACTATTATCATAATACCTGAGATGGACCTTTATTACCCGGTGCGGCTTGCCCCTGAGCACCTCATAATCAGTGATAAAGCCCTCCTCCCTCAGGATTCTGGTAACAGCAAGCTTCATCTTCGAGGCCGGGACCAGCACGGAATCATGCCTGGCCATAATTGCGTTGCGGATTCGGGTTAGCATATCGGCTATTGGATCAGAGACAGTCATATCTACCTACCAGCTTGCTTTCCTCACGCCGGGAATCTGACCGGCGAGGGCTAATTTACGAAAACAAATACGGCACAAGCCAAACTTACGTATATAGGCACGAGGCCGGCCACACAGATGACACCGGTTATGTTGCTGCACCGGGTATTTGGGAGAGCGCTGTGATTTTACAATTTTTGACTTCTTGGCCATCTTGCCTACTCCCTAACGAAAGGCACTCCTAATAGCTCTAGCAGGCTTCTGCCCTCCCCATCTGTCTTAGCCGTAGTAACAATCGATACTTCAAGTCCCCGCACCTTATCTACCTTATCGTAATCAATCTCAGGAAAGATAATTTGCTCCCTGAACCCGAGACTGTAGTTGCCCCGCCCGTCAAAGGAATTCGTGGGAACCCCCTGAAACTCGCGCATGCGGGCTAACACGGCATTTACCAGCCTATCCAGGAAGTCATACATGCGCTCCCCACGCAGGGTCACCTTCAACCCGATAGGCATACCCGACCTCAGTTTGAAGGCAGAAATAGACTTCCGGGCACGTGTTGTGACCGGGTGCTGCCCGGAAATAGCCACCAGGTCACGTTCCGCCGCTTCCAGCGCCTTGGGATTCTGGGTCGCCTCACCCAAGCCGATATTAAGCACAATCTTCTCCAGGCGGGGCGCCTGCATCACATTCTTATACCCGTGGCGCTCCATTAGAGCCAGAACAATCTCCTTCTTATACCTTTCCTTCAGTCGTGACATCTAGTCAATCACCTCGTGACACACTCGACAGGCCCGAACCTTCCTGCCATCCTGTAAAAAGCGGCAACCAACCCGGGTAGGACGGCCACACTTATTACACAACAGCATCACGTTCGACATACGAATTGGTGCCTCCCGCTCGATGATACCGGCCTGCCTGACCTGTCCCCTGGCCCTGGTATGCCGCTTTACCATGTTGATACCCTCAACCATCAGGCGCTCATCCTTAGGGTAGGCAAAACGCACCTTCCCCTTCTTGCCCCGATCCTTACCCGTGATGACCAGCACAGTATCATTCTTCCTGATATTCATAACCGAAGACTCCTCCCTCTCCTCCTAAAGACCCCCCCATCAGGGCAGAACCCCCTATAAGAATGTTAGACCGCCTGCCTCATAAAACCTCAGGCGCCAGGGATATAATCTTGGTAAAATTCTTCTCCCTCAGCTCCCTGGCTGCCGGGCCGAATATTCGGGTTCCCTGAGGGTTATTCTTATCAGTCAAAATCACCGCTGCATTCTCATCAAACCTGATATATGAGCCGTCAGGACGCCGGTATGGCTGAGCGCTGCGAACGATCACCGCCCGCACTACATCCCCCTTTTTCACCTCTGCCCCCGGGATTGCCTTCTTTACCGAAGCGACGATGATATCGCCCACCCGGGCATATCTCTTCCCGGTGCCGCCCAGTATACCGATACACATAATCTGGCGTGCTCCCGTGTTATCCGCCACCTTCATCCTGGTTAATCGTTGAATCATCCAACCAACCTCACGTTATCTCCTCGGGTTTGACCTCCACTACCTCTCCCCTGGCTATTATCTCAGCTATCCGCCATCGCTTCTGCCTAGAGAGGGGGCGAGTTTCCACAATCCTGACGGTATCACCTACCCGACACTCATTTTTTTCGTCATGAGCCTTATATTTGACCGCTCTTCTAACCGCCTTCCGATATAGCGGGTGGCGTTTAACTGTTTCCACGGCAACAACCACCGTCTTATCCATCCGGTCACTTACCACCCGACCAACTCTGGTTTTAATCTGTTTCTGTATCGCCATAGACCTACCTGACACCGAGCTCCCTCTCCCTGATTACCGTCTCCAGCCGAGCGACCTTCCGCTTCACCCTAGGAATCTCACGGTGGTTTACAAGCTTCCTTACCGCCAAGCGAAAGCGAAGGTTAAAAAGCTCCTGGTGAGCCTCCTCGAGTTGCTTCAATAGTTCCTGAGAGCTGAGAGCGCGAATTTCCTTAACCTTCAACTTTAGCTAGCTCCATAACCTCAGAATCACGGCCAGCACCGACACCGGTTTCGCGAACCACAAACCTGGTATCTATCGGGAGCTTGTGCGAAGCCAGGCGCATGGCCTCTCTAGCGACTTCGGCATCAACACCCGCCATTTCAAACAGGATTCTCCCCGGTTTCACCACGGCTACCCAGTGGTCCGGAGCGCCCTTTCCCCCACCCTGGCGTGTCTCCGCCGGCTTTTTGGTAACTGGTTTATCAGGGAAAACACGTATCCAGACGTTCCCGCCGCGGCGGATGTGGTGAGTAATCGCGCGCCGTGCCGCCTCGATCTGCCGGCTGGTAAGCCAGACGGCCTCCAGCGCCTGCAGGCCAAAATCACCGAAAACGACCGTGCCCCCTACCTGGGCTTTACCGCGACGGTGCCCTCTATGAACCTTGCGGTGTTTCACCCGCTTCGGCTGTAACATCGCTCTCCTCTTCTTCTGTAATAGATGGCTCCGCCTCTGTAACTTTATCCACCCCCGACTCGACCGTATCTTCCGCCGTTTCCGCGGCGGGTGCCCTTTTTACTCTTCTCGCTCTAGCCCGCTTCTTCTCCGGTTCTACAGCAGGCGCTGCCTCTACGCTTTTATCAACTACTGGCTCAACTATCTCCGTCGGCCCAGAAGTGGTGGATAATTCCGCCTCACTACCCCCTCCGGCAACCGCTTCAGCCGGCATCTCCTCAACTTTCACAGCAGACTCCGCCGCCTCACCGGTGCTGGCTACCGCTTCAGCCGGCGTCTCCTCAATTGCCTCCACCATCTTGGACTCAGGAAGAATATCACCCTTGTATATCCAGACCTTTACCCCGATTTGACCCAAGGCGGTATGCGCTTCGACAAGACCATAATCGATATCAGCACGCAAGGTGTGCAGTGGTACCTGCCCCTCATGCATAGTCAGGCGGCGGGCTATCTCGGCACCAGCAAGCCTTCCAGCACAGCTAATCTTCACCCCCTTAGCCCCAGCCTGCACGGTGCGAGAAATTGCCTGTTTCATCGCCCGCCGGTAAGCAACACGGCGCCCAAGCTGCTCCGCCACCACCTTCGCCACCAGGGTGGCATCAAGCTCCGGCTGCTGAACCTCCATGATATTCAGCCGCACCCGCTTGCCAATAATCTGCTCCAGATGACGCCTCGTCTCATCAACTCGCTGCCCCCCCCGCCCGATAACGACCCCGGGACGGGCAGTATAAACAGTGATAAATACCTCATTTGCCTGCCGGCCGATCTCAACCTGCGAGATGCCGCCTTCGGGATACGAAGCCTGAATAGCCTCTCGAAGCTTAAAGTCCTCCCGGACAAACTCTCCGTAACGCTTCTCGGCATACCACTTAGCCTGCCAATCGCGGATTACGCCAATTCTAAAACCCGTAGGATGAACCTTATGTCCCATTATCCTTCCTGCTCGGCAACAATAACCGTGATATGACTGGAACGCTTAAGGATAGGGCTTGCTCGCCCTCGAGCCCGGGGGCGAAACCTCTTCAAGGTGCGCGCTTCATCGGCAAAGATGCGGGCAACCTTCAAATCTGAAGGTATCATCTGATAATTGTTCTCCGCATTAGCTGCCGCTGATTTAATCGCCTTGGCGACAACCCGAGCCGTCGGTGTTGGGGCAAAGCGCAGTAGCGCTAGCGCCTCGTCCACCGACCTACCCCGCACCATGTCTACCAGCAGCCGCACCTTACGCGGTGACACGCCCGTGTCTCTGGCGATTGCCCTCACTTCCATAAATCCGCCTACTTCCTCTTCCTCACCTGGGTGACTCTTTCCGCCCTAGCCACATGCCCCCTGAAGGTTCGGGTTAGGGCGAACTCACCCAACTTGTGCCCGACCATATTCTCGGTGATATATATCGGCACATGCCGCCGACCATCATGTACCGCGATGGTTAGCCCTACCATCTGCGGCAGGATAGTAGACCAGCGCGACCAGGTCTTGATCACCGTCTTCTGGCCGGAGCGGCTAACCGCCTCTGCCTTCTTCACCAATTTGGTATCAACAGCTGGACCCTTTTTCGTTGACCTAGACATTTATAAACCCTGTCATGAGCAATGTCCACATATGCTTTCTCTATTATCGACCCCTGTCCATCCTTCTCAACTTCCGATAGAGCTGGAATTACTTCCTGCGGCTAACGATCATCTTATCTGAAGGCTTATTACGCCGGCGTGTCTTATAGCCCAAAGCTGGCTTACCCCACGGCGTTTTGGGCCCAGGCATCCCCACCGGGGACCTGCCCTCCCCACCACCGTGAGGATGGTCACGGGGGTTCATTGCTGAACCCCTCACTGTCGGCCGCCAACCCAACCACCGTTTACGGCCTGCCTTACCCAATTTAATATTCTGATGGTCAACATTACCTACCTGACCGATAGCAGCCAAGCAATCACCCCGAATGCGCCGCACCTCGCCCGACGGTAACCGAACCAGAGCATATTGGCTCTCCCTTACCATTAATTGAGCAGCAGCACCAGCACTGCGCACCAGCTGCCCGCCCTTCCCCCTCTCCATCTCAATATTATGAATCAGAGTGCCCGTCGGGATTAGTCTGAGAGGCAGGGCATTGCCCGGTCTTATCTCGGCGTCTTCGCCTGATTTAATAATATCGCCAACATTTAGTCCCAACGGGGCAAGAATATAGCGCTTTTCCCCGTCGGCGTAGTAGATCAGAGCGATACGTGCCGAACGGTTGGGGTCATATTCAATTGCCGCTACCCTCCCCGGAATGCCGAGCTTATCCCGCCTAGAGTCAATGATGCGCAGCCGGCGCTTAGCGCCGCCGCCACGGTGGCGAACAGTTATCTTTCCCTGGCTATTACGCCCGGCCCTCTTTTTCAGCGGCAACAGCAGCGATTTTTCTGGCTTGGCCTTGGTTATTTCCTCAAAGGTAGCCCCAGTCATACGCCGCCTGCCGGGAGAAGTTGGACGATATACCTTTAAAGCCACTTCTTAATATAATCTCCTTAATTCTTTGCCTTGATAGCTCCTGACAGTAAACCCGACCAAAGTCCTATTTAAGCCCCTTCCAAGCTTCCCCATTCTCTTTATTAAACGCCTCCAAACAGCTCGATCTTGTCCCCGGGCTTAAGGGTGACCAGCGCCTTCTTCCAAGACGGGGTCAACACCTGGCGTCTGCCCACCCTCCGTGTCTTGCCGCGCACCATCATCACATTGACTGCGGTCACCTTGACACCAAACGCCTTTTCCACTGCCTGTTTAACCTGGGGCTTGTTAGCGCTGCTGGCTACCTCAAAGGCATATTTATTCTCAGCCTGAAGACTGGTGCCCTTCTCAGTGATCAATGGACGGCGCAATACTTCATAGAGATGCATTGACCTCTTCCTTTTGCCCCCACAGCTCCTCTACTTTACGAACCGCAGCCACGGTCATTAATACCATCTTGTAGGACAGGAGGTCAAGCACACTAAGTAAACCGGCCGGCATCGTCTTAGTCCCGACGAGGTTACGGGCAGATTTAACGACACTATCTTCTGGCCCATCAGTAACGATAAGTGCTGATGAATCCATCCCGAGTGCGGCCAGAACCCGTAACATCTCCCTGGTTCTCGGCTGATCGAGCTTCAGTTCCTCCACGACCTTCAGTTCTCCACTTCCAGCCTTGGCTGAGAGAACACACCTGAGCGCCAACCGGCGCATTTTTTTCGGCATTGCCTGTCGGTAGCTTCTTGGCCAAGGGCCGAAAACAACACCTCCGCCCCGGCGCAGTGGCGACCGCCTGGTGCCAGCCCGGGCCAAACCGGTGTGTTTCTGACGGAACAACTTCCTGGTACTACCTTTAACCTCACTCCGAGTTTTGGTGCTCGCTGTTCCCTGACGGGCATTTGCCTGCTGTCGAACCACCGCCTGGTGCACCACCGCCTGATTAAACGGCACAGCAAAGACGTCATCCCTTATCTCAATCTGGCTGACTACCTCACCAGCAAGGTTATAAACCGCAACCTGCACTTTTTCACTTGCCCCCGGCTGACTTTCTTATCAGTACCATTCCGTTCCTGGCACCAGGTATCGCTCCCTTAACCAAGAGCAGATTATGGGCAGGATCGGTAACGACTACCTCCAGGTGCTGCACCGTTACCCGACTATTCCCCATATGCCCTGCCATGCGCATCCCCTTGAATACCCTGCCCGGTGTGGTGGTCGCTCCAATAGAACCCGGGGCACGGTGCCGGTCAGACTGCCCGTGGGTCTTGGGACCACCAGCAAAGTGATGGCGCTTTACTACACCAGCAAAGCCCTTACCCTTGGACACCCCGGTAACATCGACCAGCCCACCCACCTTAAACAGGCCGACATCAACCTCGTCACCTGCCTTAATAGCTTCGGTATCACTCACCCTGAATTCTCGCAGATACTTAAACGGCCCCCGTCCTTTGAGGTGTCCCCGCTGGGGGGAGTTAAGCCGCTTGACCTCGCCAAAGCCAAGTTGAACAGCACTATACCCCTCTTTGGCGGCCGTCTTCACCTGTATTACCATACACGGCAAAGCCTCAATAGCAGTCACTGCTTCAGCACTGCCGTCTTCTCTAAATACCTGGGTCATACCCAGCTTGCGTCCAATTATTCCCTGCATCATGGCTCGTTACAATTTGATATCTATCTCAACCCCAGCCGGCAAATCCAGCTTGGTCAGGGCGTCTATTGTTTTTGAGGCCGTCTCCACAATATCAATAAGCCGCTTATGAGTTCGGATTTCAAACTGCTCCTGTGAGTCCTTATCTATAAACGGGGAGCGAATGACACTGAACCTCTGAATACGGGTGGGCAACGGCACCGGGCCAGAAACAATCGCCCCCGTACGTTCCACTGTTTCCACAATCTGTTGAGCAGATTGGTCAACCAGCCTGTGGTCAAAGCCTTTCAGCCTGATACGAATCTTCTGCTTAGCCATACATCCCGCCCATAGTCTTAACCTTATCGGCTAGTCCGGATGGCAGCTCCTGGTAGCGACAAAACTCCATAGAATGCGTTGCCCTCCCCTGAGTTAGTGACCGTAGAGTAGTAGTATAGCCAAAGGCCTCAGCCAAGGGCATAAGGGCACGGAGAATACACGTCTCGCCAAAGGTTTCGAAGGTTTCAATCTGTCCCCGCCTTGAAGTGAGATCGCCAATTATATCGCCGAGAAACTGTTGTGGTGCCAGCACCTCCAGCCTCATAATCGGCTCCAGAAGAACGGGACTGGCTTTCCTGACCCCCTGCCTCAGCGCCATCGAACCAGCCGTCTTGAACGCCATCTCTGAGGAGTCAACCTCGTGGTAACTGCCATCAAAAAGGGTTGTCTTAATATCAACCACAGGATAGCCAGCTACTACCCCGGTCTCCATAGCCTCTTTAATCCCGGCCTCCGCAGCGTGAATAAACTGTTTTGGTAGCACTCCACCTTTGATACCGTCGACAAACTGAAAGCCAGCGCCTCGCTCCAGAGGGGCAAGCTCAAGCCAGATATGCCCGTACTGCCCGCGTCCTCCGGTCTGCCGAACAAACCTTCCTTCAACCGTTACCGACCGGGCAATCGTCTCCTTAAAAGCGACCTGCGGCTTACCCACCTTGGCCCCCACCCCAAATTCACTAAGCAGTCTAGCGCCGACAACCTCGAGGTGAAGCTCACCCATGCCCGAGATAACAGTCTGCCCCGTCTCCTGATCATACTTCACCTTAAAGGTGGGGTCCTCCTCGGTCAGCCGCTGCAGGGCCTCCCCCATCTTGTCCTGGTCAGCCTTGGTCTTAGGTTCGATAGCAATGGATAGTACCGGCTCAGGGAAGCGGATAGCTTCAAGAAGCACCGGCTGCGAGGAATTGCACAGGGTATCACCGGTGAAGGTGCTCTTAAGACCCAGGCTAGCCACAATAGCCCCGGTATCCGCCTCGTCTACTTCCTCGCGACGATTGGCATGCATCAGTAACAAGCGCCCAATACGCTCCCTCTTGCCCCGGGTTGAATTGAGTGTCTGAGACCCGGCCTGCAGTCTGCCAGAATACACCCTAAGATAGACCAGCCGACCCACAAACGGGTCAGAAACTACCTTAAACGCCAGCGCCGTAAACGGGGCGCTGTCTTGGGCCGGGCGAGTCACCTGGGCTCCGGTCCTGGTATCAACTCCCGGCACCGGCGGCATATCCGCTGGCGACGGGAGATAGTTTACGATAGCATCAAGTAACGGCTGGATACCTTTATTCTTGAGGGCGCTACCACAGAGAACGGGCACCCCGTTACCAGCCAGGGTTACCCGCCTCAAGGCCAGCCTCAGCATTGACGGAGTAATCTCACCGCCCTCAAGGTAAGCGGCCATAATCTGGTCATCAGTATCAGCCAATTTCTCAATCAGAGCTTGGCGGAATTTGACGTGTGCTGCCTGCTCCGATTCGGGAATAGCCACCACCACCGGGTCAGAATCAGGTTTGCCACCAAAGCTCCACGCCTTATCCTCCACGAGGTCAATAACCCCCTCATAGGAGGCTTCACTGCCCAACGGTAATTGTACTGGCAAGGGCGTGGCATGCAGACGCTCTTCTATCATGGATAAGGTGTGGTGAAAATTGGCACCAATCCGGTCCATCTTGTTGATAAAGCAAATCCGAGGCACATGGTACCTATCAGCCTGTCGCCATACCGTTTCTGATTGAGCCTCAACCCCGGCCACGGCATCAAAAACCACTACCCCCCCGTCCAGCACCCTGAGGCTACGCTCAACCTCAGCCGTAAAATCTACATGCCCTGGGGTATCAATAATATTGATGAGGCAGTCTTGCCAGTAACAGCTGGTAGCCGCCGCGGTGATAGTTATGCCCCGCTGCCGTTCCTGCTCCATCCAATCCATCACTGCTGTGCCCTCATCCACCTCTCCAATCTTATAGGTACGACCGGAATAATATAGTATCCGCTCAGTGACGGTGGTCTTACCGGCATCAATGTGAGCGATAAAACCTATATTGCGTATCTGATCTAACGGAAAACGCTCAGACATATTCCTATTCTCTACCACTGTTGGACTTGTTGCCGCAATACCAGAACTAATAACTGACACCTCTCACCATCGATAGTGGGCAAAGGCTCTATTGGCCTCAGCCATCTTATGCGTATCTTCGCGTTTCTTAACCGTTGCCCCCTGCCCTTTGGCGGCATCACCAAGCTCTGCGGCCAACTTTTCAGCCATGGATTTGCCTGCCCTGGCTCGGGCCGATCGTATCAGCCAGCGCATAGCCAAAGAGAGACTTCGACCAGGGTTAACCTCCACCGGCACCTGATAGGTAGCACCGCCAACCCGGCGCGGCTTGACCTCAAGAAGAGGGGTGGCATTCTTAACCGCCTGTTCCAATACTGCCACCGATGATTTGCCCTCCCGCTGGTCAATAATCTCGAGAGCGCCATATACAATTCCCCTGGCGGTCGCTTTTTTGCCTTCTTTCATTACTCTATTGATCAACCTAGCTACGGTTACACTCTGGTACTTGGCATCAGGGCCTATCTCCCTTTTTATAACCTGGCCCCGTCTTGGCATTCTACCTCCTGTCTCTAGGCGCTCTGCGCCGGCGCTCTAACCAGCTTCGCCCCATATTTACTTCGTCCCCGACGCCGGTTAGCGACACCGCTAGAATCCAGGGCTCCCCGGACAATGTGATAGCGAACACCGGGTAAATCCTTCACCCGTCCGCCCCGGAGCAGAACTACGGAATGCTCCTGTAGTTCGTGGCCCTCACCAGGGATATAGGCGGTTACCTCAATCCTATTGGTCAGCCGCACCCTCGCTATTTTGCGCAGCGCCGAATTAGGCTTCTTCGGAGTAGTCGTCTTGACCTGAACACAAACCCCTCGCTTCTGCGGGGACCCCTTTCCCTCCACCACCTTATTGGTCAGCGCATTATAGGCCAAGCGGAAGGCTGGCGCTTTGATCTTCTTGCTGACCGTTTTACGCCCTTTACGGACGAGCTGATTAACTGTTGGCAACTATCTCCTCCTATCCCACACAATATAGTATGGATGAGCTTCAGCTCATCCATACAAACCGAGACATCAGACTTTAAAGCTCCTTAGCCTCGCCTGTCACCCATCAGCTGAACTACAAAAAGCTGTCTTCTATATTACCACAGCTAAAGTTAGCTGTCAACCTCTCCGGTCAGAAAGTTCGCATGTTGCCCGGAGAACGATTGATGGCCGGTGTTGCGCTCTTGCCCGTTTTTCTCAATCCTCACTGCGCTCACCTTGTATTCCGGAATCTTGGCCACGGGATCGAGTGCCGGGTTGGTCAGCTGATTAGTGGGGCTTTCGGCAAAATGGAAGGTCATGAACACTACCCCAACCGGTGAGGCATCGGTCACCCTCGCTTTAGCCGTTACCGCCCCCCGCCGAGAAACCACCCTCACCATTTCCCCGTCAGCAATGTCCAAGGCTAAGGCGTCCTTGGGGTTCATTTCCACCAGCTCTTCACCCCGAAATACGTTTAGCCCTTTGACCTTCCGGCTCATGGTACCGGTGTGAAATTGAAACAGGCTACGCCCGGTGGTCAGAACCAGCGGGTAATCATCATCAGGAAGTTCCATAGATGGCTTATACTCCAGGGGCATAAACCGCCCCTTGCCCCGGGTGAAAAGCTGAGTATGGAGAAGGGGTGTCCCCGGGTGTTCTTCAGTTGGACACGGCCACTGCAAACCACCTTCCTCGAGACGGCGGTAGGAGATGCCCCCGTAGCTGGGAGTAAGCCGGGCAATCTCTTCCATAATCTGGGAAGGACCGGCAAAATCAAAGCCGCCGCCCTCCCCCATTCTTCGGGCAATCTGGCAGGTAATCCACCAGTCAGGTTTGGAGTTACCTGCCGGCTCTATTGCCTTCCTCACCCGCTGCACCCGCCTCTCGGTATTGGTAAAGGTGCCGTCCTTTTCGGCAAAGGTTACTCCAGGCAAAACAATGTGGGCTAACTGAGCCGTCTCCATAAGGAAGACATCCTGAACCACCAGGAGTTCCAGTCTCCGCAATGCCTCTGCGGCATGCTTCGCGTCAGGCTCGCTAAGCACCGGATTTTCACCCATAATATATATAGCCTTGATTTGCCCGCGGTAGGCAGCATCAATAATCTCAGTGATAGTAAGCCCCGGCTGAGCCGACAGAGAACAACCCCAGGCTAACTCGAATTTCTCCTTGATAGCCGGATCAGCTACTGATTGATAGCCAGGGTAGACATTGGGTAGTGCCCCCATGTCACAGGCACCCTGCACATTGTTCTGACCCCGCAGTGGATTTACCCCACTCCCCGGTTTACCAATGTTTCCGGTAAGCATTGCCAGGTTGGCGACAGCGATGACATTATCGGTACCGTGGGAATGCTGGGTGATACCCATCGCGTAGAGAATAGACGCCGGCCTGTCGGT
>SDBU01003250.1_pt1 | contig 20791 bp, 19 predicted proteins | sample 2277071 | NCBI WGS metagenome assembly SDBU01 (sample SAMN10397929, study PRJNA504765) | marine sediment metagenome | isolation source: marine sediment core GS08_GC12, 126 cmbsf | place: Arctic Ocean: Gakkel Ridge, Loki's castle | collected 2008
CACTCCCACGGCATCGCCATCCACGGCTTCTTTATCCTTGGCTTAGACGAAGACGATGAAGATGTTTTCGAACGCACCGTCCGCTTTGCCCAGAAAATGCGGCTAGAGAGCGCTCAGTTTGCTTGGCCTGTGCCGTATCCAGGCACCGCTCTCTGCGAATCCTTAGATAAGGCTGGTCGAATAGTCACCAAAGACTGGTCACAGTATGAGTCTAACGTTGTGTTTGAGCCAAAGCTAATGTCACGAGAGATGCTGAAAAAGGGGTATGACTGGGGTTGGCGCGAGTTCTATAGCCTACCCTCGATTTGGAGAAGAATCGGAGTGGCACACCGTAACCTGGTAGCATTTTGGGCAACGAATCTCTCCTTTCGAGCTTCCTGGCGGAGAAAATCTCGATCTGACGGATTTGTGGCACCTCGACTTTCGGGCTATTAATCTGCTCCCCTTTGTTACCTTTCACCAGAGATTCCCTCAAGGCTCTGAGTAAGATTAGAACTCGGTTCCGATTGAACGAAAAGCCAAATTGTGCACTTCTATAACAAAAACTTATTAATCGCCGCGGCTAGACCGCTATGGTCAACATCAAGGGTAATATGGTCGGCTACTGCCTTAACTTCATCGGGGGCATTTCCCATAGCTATAGCCAGACCGGCTGAGGAAAGGAGCGATATATCATTAGTTCCATCCCCTATGGCTATAACCTGGCTCAAGGATATTCCTAAATGCGAGGCTAACACTTCCAGGGCTTTGCCCTTAGATACCCCGAGTGGAAGTATATTAAGAAAATCAACGCCAGGGTAAGCCGGTGTCTTTGCCCAGGAGAAATGAAGACTATTGCTAAATTGACCGCAGAAACTCCTAGCCTTAGCTGCTTCTTGAGGAGAAGCGACTGCTAGTCCCCCTTTAATAATTCTCTCTTGACTACTAAGCCTGGTGAAATCTACTATGGTAGGCTCTATGCCAAAGAACTCACGATGAATATCAGTAGACCAAGTCTCCCGCTCAATAAAATAGTGTGTTGCTGAATAAAGCTCAAGGTTTATATCATTTAAATGAGCAAATTCCATTGCCTGCTTCACTATCGCTTGGCTAAGTGACTGAATATATATCTCTTCACCATTATCAGGATTGCTGACCAAAGCACCGTCAAAGAAAATGTGATAGCCATCTAGTGATAATTGCTCAATAATACTCAAGCAGGCTAGAGTGGCTCGGCCGGTAGATAAAGAAACATATATGCCCGACTCACAGGCTTTAGCTAGTGTTTCCCTATCCTTATCTGAAATAGTGTCATCCTTACCCAACAGTGTGCCATCTATATCTACTACTAAAAGCTTATAGGGATTATTTATCAACCCACCCCCTTTATCCCCCTCCCTTCATAAGGGAGGGGGAATTGTTATATAAGAGAGGCTTTGCCTCTCTTATACCCTCCTTAAACTCGCATTTTGCAGGTAATCACGAAGGGTGATGGCATTGCTCACCGCAAACGCCTCGGCATCATTATTAAAATAAAGGTAATTTATCGGGGTAGAATCGGTGCCGCCAGTGGTCATAATGCCAGCCTGATGTGCCGATATAGTATTGTAAAGACATTAAACCTCTCCGCCCCCTCTTGGAGACACCAATATATCGGTTTCAGCTTCAAAGGAAAAAGTGTAGAACTTGATAGGTTTGCCCAATTATTTAGGTAGACCTTATCTCTTCACCCATAAATCTAATATAGGAGATGGCAAAGCACACTGCTGTCAGCGCCAGAAGGCTCGCTAGGTGAGGCCACACCATCAATAGACTCTGACCTAATGAAAGGGCACTAGTTGGCACTCCCCCAGCCCCGGTCTGGAGTACTTGCCCCAATGTCCTTGCCGTTGGAACAAGGAGAACAGTAATAACCTGCCAAAAAAGTGTAATAGGAGATACCTGCATAATGGTGAAACCTAGCTGCCCAAGCTGAACAAAAAAGGGAAATATAAACAGGAAGATAAAGAACATCCAGAGGGCTATTGAGGCTAATGCTGAAGTAGCTACTCTATGAAAGAATATAGAAAATAGTATGGCTAAGCCAAGCCAAAAAGCTCCATAAATAATGCTCATAACCAGGAAAGCTATTAGCCTGATAACCTCCTCCGAACTGGGAGGGACTCCAATCATTCTGAGCCCTATCCCAGCCACTAGTATGACCATGCTCGCCAGCATAATAGCTATAGTAACTACACCAGCTAAAAACTTACCATTGATAACAGAATCCCTATAGATTGGCTGAGCTAAGAGTCGGCTCAGTGTGCCACTGTTCTTTTCACTATTAATAGCATCAAAGCCGAGGGCAATACCTACTATCGGCATAAAAAAGGCAATGAAAAAAATAAATAATGGCAGTGCCTGTCCAGATGTAGTATAAAGCTGGAGAAAGACAAAACGGGTCTCAGTTACTGCCTCTTTTATGAATTGAGCATCAATGTATATGGAAAATAACCCTACCGCAAATACTATGACAAATAAGATTATAAACCGCCAGCTAGTAAAGTGGTCAGCCAGTTCCTTCCAGAAAACCGTTATCACGCCAGACATCCTAGACCTCAGCAAAATACTTCATATATATATCCTCTAAAGCGTAGCTCTGAATTTTCATCTGAACCAGTAAGCCATTGTTGTCCACAATTACCTTAGCTATCTGCGGTCTCAAGTCCTCCGAGCAGCTAATAAGCAGTAAGTCCCCAGACTTTTCCACATCTAATACACCATCAATCCGCTTAATGCAATCAATAAGTGCTGGAGTGGTTTCAGCCAATTGAACCTCAATCTTGAATCGACCACCACCTAATGCTTCCCTGCCGAGCTGGTCTAACGAGCCTTCAACCACCATTCGTCCCTTCACCAATATTCCAACACGACTACATATTCTCTGAACTTGGTTCAACTGATGTGACGACAGGATAACGGTCATCTGCTGCTCTCTGGCTATCCTGTCTATCAGGTCAAGCATCTGGTTCACCCCCTCAGGGTCTATCCCGGAGGTAGGCTCGTCCAGAAAGGCTACCTTGGGCATTTTGATGAGTATATCAGCGATTGCCAGGCGCTGCTTCATTCCTCGGGAGAGCGTCCCCACCCTGTGGTTAGCTACCTCTGACAGACCCACTATCTCCAGTGACTCGCCTACCCTCCTGATAGTTAGCTCTTCAGAAAGACCATTCAGCCTAGCAGTGTAGGTCAGGTTATTTTGCGCAGTTAAATCCTCGTAAAAGCCTACCTTTTCCGGAATATAACCTGAGATGCGCTTAACCTTGAGCGGTTCCCTGGTAGAATTAAACCCACATATGCGAGCCACCCCTGAGGTTGGCTCAGTAAGCCCAAGCAGCATCAATATAGTTGTCGTCTTCCCAGCACCATTGGGACCAAGGAAACCAAAAATCTCACCTTCTTCTATGTGAAGGTTTAACCCATCAACAACCGTGGTGTTATCATAGGCCTTGGTCAGGTCTACCGTCTCTACTACCGATTGCATATTCAGTTCACCGCCTGCCTAGTTGTCTAAACATCACCGCTAAGCCGGCTATAACCACCACCACAATAAAGATGCCAACCCAGCCCCAAATGGTAGGCGTTAACACTGTTACCCGGAGTTCCATCTCACTTCTGTGCTCCTTACTTATAGCTCTCAAGGTAACCGCGTAATCACCAGCTATTGTTTTGCGGGGTGGGTTTATGACTATGTCCACGTCCTGAGCAAGCCCGGGCTCCAAGGACTCCACCTTGTCAGGATTATAGGTTATGCTCCAACCCGATGGTTTACTAGATAAGAGGTCAATCTTGTCAATAACCGCTGTCCCGGTGTTAAATACCACAATTGATAGGTGATTCTCCTCACCAGCCGTCACCTCGGTATTAAGCCGCCCGGCAGCGGTATAAAAAGCAAACCTATAAAGGGCAGTCACTATTGCCTTGAGTTCAATAGTTTCCTTTATATCCCCTGAGCTTGCCTCCAGGGTTACCACATAATCACCTGGCTCCGGTAGCTCCTCTGACACGGGGCCAAATCTAACCTTGATTGTCTCAGGATATGCCTTTCCCGACTCCAACCCTATGGCTGGAATCTCTTTCTCTGCATACCCACCTATAATTATTGCCCTCCACTTAGGCGGCACTGCAGTGGTAAGGTCAAATGTCCTGGCTTTACCACCCAGCCACTTTAACCCAACTTCAAACTCAAAGCTTTTGCCAGCTATATCTCGCAAAACAGGATACTTGCAACTAAGCTCAATCTTTTCTTCAAACGGAGGTTCCTCTTGGTTTGGCGACAACAAAAAGGAGCCATTACTACCTTCCTGAACTGCAAGGGCAACCCGGTCTCCGGCTAAGCCTGCGAGCAGCGCCAAAAACAAGGTAAAACAAACTAGACAATGAACTGCCCTAGACCTACTCATAACCTACTCCCTCCTTCGTTAATAGATTCTTCATTCCCATAAAAGTATCACACCGTCAGCAAACTGGCAATAAGTATATATCATACCTGGGGCAAAATCAAGTCTACCTTAACTTGAACACCTGACTAAAATAGATTATAGTTTTGGCAATGCACTATATTGGTATAGATATAATAGAAATAGCTCGCATTGAGAGGGCTATAGCCCGTTGGGGAGAAAGTTTCCTTCACCGGGTATATACTGACTCGGAACTCAGCTTATGCCATAAAAAGCTATCATCACTGGCTGCCCGTTTTGCTGGCAAGGAGGCAGTAATAAAAGCACTTGGAACCCAAAATAAGGGCATCGGCTGGAGAGAGATTGAGATATTGTCTGAGCCTGATGGCAAGCCTTTAGTTCATCTCCATGGTAAGGCACGAAACCAAGCTAATAGCTTGGGGTTGGATAATCTGGCTATCAGCCTCTCTCACTCCAAGGAATATGCTGTTGCCCTCGTAGCCGGTGAGACAAAATAGGCTATCTGATAGAATTACCCAGGGTTCAAACCCCTGACTCTTTTGACCACAGACGGATGAGGTGCTAAAATTAAAAAAGGAGCTAAGAAATGTCAGGACATTCTAAGTGGTCTTCAATTAAGCATCAGAAAGGGGTGACTGATGCCAGGCGTGGTCAGCTCTTCACCAAGCTAACCCGTGAGATTATCGTTGCTGTTCGGCAGGGAGGCAATAGCCCTGAGGCAAACTTTCGGCTGCGGTTAGCCCTACAGAGGGCACGCGATAATAATATGCCGCTGGATAATATAGAAAAGGCGATTAAGCGGGGCAGCGGTGAGACAGAGGGAGCTAGTTTGGTAGAGATGGTGCTTGAGGGTTATGGACCGGGTGGGACGGCTATCCTGGTTCAGGCACTGAGTGATAACCGCAATCGAACCTTGCAAGATGTAAGAAACATATTTTCCCGCCACGGCAGTAGCCTGGGAGAGAGTGGTTGCGTCGCCTGGCTTTTTGACTACAGAGGGCTAATTATGGTGGAGAGTAATGATTTAGATGATGAGGAATTAGCCCTACAGGCTATAGATGCCGGCGCTGAGGATGTTAAGGTAGACAATGACCATGTGGAGATTTATACCAAGCCTGAGGAGCTTGAGATGGTCAGGGGGGCGCTGGAGCAAAAAAAATTAGCCATAGCTTCGGCTGAGCTATCTATGGTACCCAAGACTACGGTTGAGCTTGAGGAAAAGGCAGCCTTGCAAACACTGAAGCTGCTGGACAAGCTAGAGGAACTGGATGAGGTGCAGCATGTATCCAGCAATGCTGACTTTCCCAACTCTGTTCTTGAGAAGTATCAGTTACGAGTTTAACTATTAGCCACCCCACTCCCTTTATCCACCCCCTCTTTCCAAGGAGTAAAATGAGAATTCTAGGTATTGACCCAGGCACAGTAATTATGGGCTATGGGGTGATAGAGGCTGAGGAAGATAAAACAAGCCTGGTTGATTATGGTGCATTAAAGAGCCCGGGGCGTCCCCCGATTGGGGAACGTTTGAGCTATTTTTATGGTGAGCTTTTGGAAATTATCTCGCGCTATCAGCCCGATGCTGTTGCTATAGAGCAACCCTTTATGGCCAAGAATGTAAGGTCGGCACTGGCAATAGGTAGGGCTCAGGCAGTGGCTATGCTGGCAGCAGCAAATAGAGGAATCCCAACCTATGAATATACCCCAACTCAGGTAAAGCAGAGGGTTGCTGATTATGGAGCTAGCTCAAAGGAGCAGATTCAGGAAATGGTCAGGCTCCAGCTTGGGTTATCTGAGGTTCCTCAACCAAGCGATGCCGCTGATGCTTTAGCCGTGGCTATCTGCCACCTGCGTGAAACATATCTAGACAGTTTAATAGCCAGCAGTGATGGGGAGAGAAAATGATAGCCAGTCTTCATGGCAAATTACAGTCGCTGGGTAGCGATTGGGCAATTATCGATGTTGGTGGTATAGGTTTTCAGGTATACATGCCTACTTCCACCTTATCTACACTGGGCACTATCGGCAAGGAAGTCGAGCTACATACTCATCTTCATCTCAGGGAGGATAATGCCACCCTTTATGGCTTTATCTCGACTGATGAATTGGGGCTTTTTCAAATCTTGATTAGCGTATCAGGACTAGGTCCCAAGCTAGCACTAGCCATGCTTTCGGCTATGGGTGTGGAAAAACTCACCATGGCTATTGCTACCGGCAGTGCTGACCTGCTAACTGTAGTCCCGGGAATAGGTAAAAAGATGGCTAATCGGCTTATCCTGGAGCTTAAAGAGAAAATAGGTGCTGGCTGGCTAGGCGCCCCAGCCGCTGAGTTAGCCGAGGAAAATACCGATGTTCTAGCGGCATTAACCTCTCTGGGCTATTCGGTGGCTGAGGCGACACGGGCGGTAGCCAGCCTGCCCCCATCTTCTGAGTTGAGCCTTGAGGAAAAGGTTAAGCTAGCGCTACAGTATTTCGCTTCCAAATAAGAGGAGGGTAGTGTGGAGATTCTTTCATATGTAATAATTTCTGTCTTACTTGTGGTAATTCTGGTGTTAATTCTTAGACCGAGGAAGATAGAGGTTCCGGCTATAGAGGAGCTAGAGAGTAAACTTAGATTTGCCCTAGCTTCTGCCGCCTCAGTCAAGGAGATTCAAGACACCCTGGAAGATTTACCTCATGACCTTTTGGAATCGATAACTCGCAGTCTGGGTAAGCGGACAGGGAAGCTGAACGAGCTTATGGCTACCTTTGAGTTAACCCAATATGACCGGCTTTTCTATCTAGGAGAACCTATCGACTTTGTGGGAATTAAATACGGCGAAGGTATTGATTTTATTGAGGTAAAAACGGGCAAGGCACGCTTATCCGAGGATGAAAAGAAGCTGAAGGAACTGATTGATTCCAAGATGGTCTTTTATGTGCCTCTGTCAGTGCAGAGGATAGGTATAGCCGAGGAGGTTGACACCCAGGAGATTGGGGAGGAGTAAGGAACAAAGGAGGCAAGGCAATGGCAACAAAGAAAGCGAAAAAGGAGAAGGAGAAAGAGCAGATAGATTTCGAGATGATCCATAGTAACTTCACAACTAATCTCGAAAGCTTAGAGGCATTTATGGAAAATGTATCTCCCGTTGTAGAAAAGCACGACCAAGCTACAAGGAAAAAAATGGATAAGTTCACTAAGCAGATGTTTAAAATATTTAGTCTACCTAAAGGTAAAATTGACAAGAGGAAACGAAAGCAAGTCGTAGAGGGGGTAACCAAGGATCAAGTAAACCAAATGATTCAGTTAGCAGTGGACTTACCCCGTTTAACTGTGCCTCAAGCTGAATTACTTTATAGAAGCTCGTTCGTTATGTTGGTAAGCTATTTTGACTTTTTGCTCTCCGATTTAATCCGCTACTTCTACCGAAAACATCCCGATATTTTATCTACGAAGGAACTACCTCTTACGTTAATGGAATTAACAGAGTTAGGTAGTGTGAATGATGCAATAGATTCTGTCATAAACAAAGAAGCTGACAATGTGCTATATGGCAGTTTAGATAAGCAAAAAAACTACTTTAATAATACGCTGAAGATCAATACGAAAGATAACATCATAAATTGGAGCAAGCTGGAAGAAGCGATGGAGCGGAGACATATAATTGTGCATAACAATTGCAAAATTAATAGACGCTACTTGACCAGCGTAGACCTATCACAAATTCCTGAGAAAACCAATGCTTTGAAAGAAGGTACGCAAGTTCGTATAACAGAAAGTTACTTTAGAAGCGTCTTCAATGAAATCTGTGTCTCTGGCTTCATATTGATTCAGGATTGCTGGCGGAAGTGGGAGAAGGACGATATATCTAGTGCAGATTTCCGATTAATCCTAGATACTTACAATGAACTTTCAAAGGCAAATTGGACGTGCGCAGAAAGGTTAGGATTATTCTCAAAAGAATGTAAGGTCGAAGATCAAGCTTCCCGTTTGATTTTAGATGTAAATTACTGTCAATCTCTGAAGTGGCAGGGCAAGGAAGGAGAATTAGATGAAGAGCTAAAGAAATTCGATATATCGGCTCTCAGCCCCAACTTTGCTCTTGCAGTTTATGCATTAAAAAGCGATCGTGACCGTTTTTACGATAGTATTAAGAATGCAGTCATCGTAGATAAGATGTTGGAAGAACATTTTATGGAGTGGCCTTTGTTTCGGGAAAGGAGACAAGACTCAGATTATGAAGCGCGAATAAAAGCGGTGTTCAGTTCGATTTCGGAAAAAGAGGGCAAAGAGTGATTTTTTATGCCACCTTTTGAAATAGTCTCCGATTTTAGAATGACCGGTGACCAGCCCCAGGCGGTGGAGGAGCTGGTGGAGGGCTTAAATAAGGGTTATAAGCAGCAGACGCTGCTGGGGGTTACTGGCAGTGGCAAAACATTCACCATGGCTAATGTTATCGCCAGGCTAAACAAGCCTACCTTAGTTATGAGTCATAACAAGACATTAGCTGCCCAGCTCTGCACCGAGTTCAAGGAGTTTTTCCCCAATAGTGCGGTAGAATACTTTGTCAGCTATTATGACTACTACCAGCCTGAGGCATATATTCCCCGCACCGATACCTATATTGAGAAGGAGACGGATATCAACGAGGAGATTGATAAAATGCGCCATGCGGCAACTCGTGCCCTTTTCCAGCGCCGTGATGTGCTTATTGTGGCTTCGGTATCATGTATCTATGGCTTGGGTGAACCTGAGGAGTATCATAGCTTTGTCTGTAGCCTTAAACGGGGTGATAGTTGGCCTCGCCACCAAATTTTCCGCCAGTTGGTAGATATGCAGTATGAGCGTAATGATATTGACTTCACCAGGGGCAGATTTCGTATTCGTGGCGATACCCTGGAGATTCAGCCAGCCTATGAGGAGATAGCCCTGCGGATTGAATTTTTCGGTGATGATATTGAGCGCATCGTAGAGATAGACCCGTTAACCGGCGAGCTATTAGCCGAATTAGACTCGGTGGACATCTATCCCGCCAAGCACTTCGTTACCTCGCATGACAAGCTGATGCTCGCTATTGAAAGCATAAAGCAGGAGTTGCAAGAGAGGCTAAGCGAGTTGAGGCAGCAAGGGAAGCTATTAGAGGCGGCAAGGCTGGAGGCACGCACCAACTACGATATAGAAATGCTCAGGGAGGCAGGGTACTGCACTGGAGTGGAGAACTATTCCCGCCACCTCTCGGGGCGTGCTCCCGGAAGCTCACCCTGGACATTATTGGACTATTTCCCTGATGACTTCTTGCTATTCATCGATGAATCACACATGACCCTCCCCCAGGTTCGTGGTATGTATCACGGAGACCGCTCCCGCAAGGAAACCCTGGTGGAATATGGCTTTCGCCTACCCTCAGCCCTGGATAATCGCCCGCTTAATTTCACTGAATTTGAGCAACATATTAATCAGGTTGTCTATACCTCAGCTACACCGGCAGATTATGAGTATGGGCACAGCCAGCAGGTAGTGGAGCAATTAGTTCGGCCTACCGGTCTTCTTGAGCCAACCGTTGAAATTAAGCCAACCAAGGGGCAAATTGATGACCTCCTTGACCAGATTAAGACCCGAGTTGATAAAGGGGAGCGTTGCCTGGTAACTACCCTGACCAAGAGGATGGCAGAGGAGCTGGCTGATTATCTGATAGAGATGGGAATAAAGACCCATTACCTTCATTCTGAGATTGATACCCTGGAGAGGGTGGAGATACTGCGTGACCTTCGCCTCGGCGTTTATGATATAGTGGTAGGTATAAATCTGCTCAGAGAGGGGCTTGACCTGCCTGAGGTAAGTCTGGTGGCTATTCTGGATGCTGATAAGGAAGGCTTTTTGAGGTCAGAGGGGGCATTAATTCAGACCATGGGGCGTGCCTCTCGCCACATAGATGGGCATGTCATTATGTATGCTGATAGTATTACTAATTCTATGCAGGCAGCCATAGAGGAGACACAACGCCGCCGTCAGATTCAGGAAGTCTATAATATCGAGCATAACATTACTCCCCAAGGGATAAGGAAGGCAATCAAGGATATTACTGAGCGGGTGCGGGTGGTAGCCGAAACTCGAACTCCCTACATTGCTGCTCCTATGGCTAAAGAGGATATAGCTCGTCTAATCAAAGAGCTGGAAGCGCAGATGAAGACAGCAGCCAGAAACCTGGAGTTTGAGAAGGCAGCCCTACTGCGCGACCGCATTATTGAACTAAGAGGAAGAAGTGATAACAGCCTAAAAGCTAGTCATGAGGTTGAAGAATGCTCTTAGTGGTAACTGTAGGCAATGGCTCGATGGATATCTATTCCATCAAGCTAGCTGAGAAGCTTGATGTTCCTGTGGTCTATACTGATATCTATCAGAACTTTCGCCGCTGTCGCGACATTTTCTGGCTGTCACCACAAGCAGTAAAGGCTATTTGGCATGATTGGCGCTTTATAAGGATGCTCAATAAAGTAAGAGACATTGTCCACTTGCCAAACCATCACCTTGGGCGCTACGGGAACTTCCTCAAGGTGCCATATATCATAACCGTCCATGACCTAATCAGATACTTTGATTTGGAGGGACAAGAGGCTTTTATCCATCACCCCAACCATAGAGACAGATACTACTTTAATCTTGATTATAAGGGTATCAAAAAGGCGGCAGGAATAATAGCCGTGTCCCAGGCGACTAAAAACGACTTAATATATTACCTTGGCATAGCTGATGAGCGGATTAGCGTGGTTTATGAGGGGATTGACCACAGACTTTTTCAGCCGGTGCCCCATCGCATATATAACCACCCATATATCCTTTTTGTTGGCTCAGAACAGCCGAGGAAGAACTTTACCGGGCTACTAAAAGCGTTTAGCCAGTTGAAAGGCGAGCCCAGATTCAAAGAGCTGAAGTTGGTGAAGGTAGGCATGGCTGGTGGACAAGAGACAGACTTCAGGAGTCAGACAATGGGAGTTGTTGAGGGTCTGAACCTGATTGGTGAGGTTATATTCACCGACTTTGTCCCCGAGGCTGACTTGCCAGCCTACTATTCAGGGGCTGAGGTTCTTGTCCTGCCCTCCCTATATGAGGGCTTCGGCTTTCCGGTTCTGGAAGCTATGGCCTGTGGTTGTCCTGTGGTAACATCTAATATCTCTTCACTACCGGAAGTAGTCGGTGAGGCGGGAATTATGGTTAATCCCTATAATATCAATAGCCTGGCTCAGGCGATGAAACAAGTTTTAACTAACGACAAACTAAGGAACAAGATGGTTAGAAGGGGCTTGGAGCAGGCAAAGAAGTTTTCCTGGGAAAAGGCAGCCAAGGAGACGATGGAAGTTTATGAGAAGGTGGGTAAGTAGACGCTGTGAACAGTGAGATAGAACAAGTAAAGCGGTTGGCTGACGAAATTGATGGCTGGCTGTCAGATGCCGAGGGCGAGCTGCTTTATAAGCTAGCAAAGAACGTGCCTAAGGGACGGGCCATTGTAGAGATAGGCAGTTGGAAAGGAAAGTCCACCGTGTGGTTAGCCAAGGGAGCAGAAACAGGTCACAAGAACAAAGTCTTTGCTATTGACCCACACCATGGAAGTAGGGCTCATGTCAGTGAAGGTGAGGAAGACACCTATTCTATATTTCTCGCTAACTTGACTAAAGCAGGGGTCAAAAATAGGGTAGTTCCCTTAGTCATGAGCTCAAGCCAAGCTGCCCAATACTGGCAAGGGAGTGTAGGTTTGCTATGGATCGATGGTTCCCATGAGTATGAAGATGTCAAGTATGATTTCCTTGTCTGGAAGCAGTACCTATTAGTTGGTGCCATGGTTGCATTACATGACTGTGATAAGTCGGGGCCTGCCTGCGTAGCCCAAGAGCACTTGCTCAATTCTGACGACTTCGTTATTACTCACCATGTTGGCACGATCTTAGCAGCGCGCAAATGCAGGTAGTATATTCGCTCCTTTAGGGCTATGAATAATAAACAAGATATAGAGACAAGGCAAGAACGCCGTGAAAGACGCTTGAAGAAAAAACAGGAGCGGATGTCCAAACATGGGCGAAGCCTAGTCCGGATATATATGGATGCTATTCTTAAGCGATTAAAACGACATCCTAGGAGTTAATTGGCTGGATATTCCAGAGATGTATTCTAGATTCAAAGTAGCTTCGCAATGATCCGTAACGTGCACGGAGATTAATATCACCTGAATTCGTGAAACTGTCATGGGATTGGACTATGAATTTATACGCGTCTTCGACCAATGTCTTATCTATACCACCTGGTATTGACTGAACACCTTCACCAATAACATCTAGAATTTTAAGCTTATCACAGTCATTGGTTATTAGTGCCTTACAATTGCCGGCTGTCTTCTTCGCAAAGTTAGCATATATAGTATTGGAATCAAGATGTTGAACAATGTTTAAGTACTCGAATAACGAGTCACCGATAACAATTCTTGGATAAAGAGCAACATTATTTTCAAGAGTATATGCTTTGACTAGAGCTGAACCATAGACCTCATGTTTAGTAAGCTGTACTCCCCAACCAACGTCCACACCGCATCTGAAAGGCTTGTGTTCAATAAGTGCTACTAAGAATATAGCGCAAATCCCATAAAGTGCAGAATAGATGCTACTGATAGACAAACAGTGGTCATCTGCATTGTTAAGAGGTATTGCTATAACGATTGTGTCAGAAAGACTTGTGATAATTGCCTCAGCGCGACGTAGTTCTTCAGCTATAGCGCGTTTATTTGGAGGTAAAGAATCAAGAATGCCTGTTGATTTATTGCGAGCTTTAAAGAACTGCCTGAAGCCATTTCTTAAGGACACAATATTATAAGCTGTATCATGTAGAATGAGAGCAGCTTTGTCTCGCTCGTCCTGAGTGATAGGAAGCCTAGTAAGGTTTAGTAGTTTATTGCTTTGATCTAAAACATCAATGAAAGCAACAAAGTAGTAACTTAGAGTCCAGCTTTTGACCATCTGGGGAAACTCCTTGCTTTATCCCTCTTCCCCCTCGCCACTTTCCTCTTCAAGTTGTTCCATAATGCGGGCGGCTCTGGGATAACCGATATGTAACTTCCGTTGCAGGTAAGAGGTAGAGATGTGGTGATGCTCTTGGGCTAACTGCTTGGCTGTCTTTAGGAGCGGGTCTTCAGGAAAGCTACCCCTTCCGGCAGCTTGGGATGGAACAAGCTCCCCAATCTTTAGCTGAGCCGCTTCTTCCCTCTGCTGGCTACCCCAGAAATAAACAAGTCTCTCTATCTCAGCATCGGAGACATAGCATCCCTGGAGGCGTTTGGGCTTAGCCGACTCAGTAGGCATGTAAAGCATGTCTCCTTTACCCAGTAACTTTTCAGCGCCGCCACTGTCAAGAATAGTGCGTGAATCTACCTGGGAGGTAACAGCAAAGCTAATGCGAGTAGGAAAGTTAGCCTTGATTAAGCCAGTGACCACATCTACTGACGGGCGCTGAGTAGCCACGACGAGGTGGATGCCAGTAGCCCGAGCAAGCTGAGCTAATCGGCATAGAATGTGCTCTACCTCATCAAAGCCAGCCATCATTAAATCAGCAAGTTCATCAATGACTAGTATCAGGTAAGCAATCCTCTCATCTCCGTGCTTGTTCTTGTTATAACCTTCAATATTACGGGCACCGGCTGCAGCCAATTTTTGATACCGCCTATCCATCTCTTGATTGAGCCAGCGCATTACGGTCAAGGCTTTCCCGGTATCAACTATAACTGGCGTTGCCAGATGAGGTATGCTGTTGAACGGAGTCAACTCCACCCTCTTGGGGTCAACCAGAATAAGCTTAGCTTCACTAGGTGCGTTATTCAAGAGCAGGCAACAAATAATGGTATTTAAGCAAACCGTCTTGCCACTTCCTGTAGCCCCAGCAATAAGTAGATGGGGCATTCTAGTTAGGTCAGCAGCTACCGCCTCACCGCCAGCCCCTTTACCTAGTGCCAGAGCTAGCTTAGACCTGGACCCTATTTTCTGAAAAGGGCTAGTTTCTATTACCCCTCGCAGACTAACCAGGCTTAAAGTTGTATTAGGCACCTCAATGCCGACTACCGATTTACCCGGCACCGGGGCTTCAATCCTGATGCTGGGTGCCGCCAGGGCCAGGGCTAGGTCATTAGCCAGTGAGGTAATTCTTTCCACCTTAACCCTGGTCTTAGATACCTCTTCCAGTCTGACCTTGACACTTCCATCTCTATCCCTTTCCTTTATTTCCTTCATCCTCCTGTCCCAGCCCGGTTCCACACCAAACTGGGTAACTGTTGGCCCGGCATTTATCTGCACTACCTTAGCCTCAACCCCATAACTGGCTAGAGCCTCCTCAATAAGCTTAGCTCTCTGCATATTGTCAGCTTGACCAAACTCAACCTCGGGAGACCTATCCAGAATATCAATGGGTGGTAACCGCCAGCCATCAATAGTAATTAGTGCTGGAGATTCACCATACTTTTTCCATACCTCCTGAGCCACTTGCTTGAGCTCCTGCTGAGCCTGAGTAGGGGTAAGCACCGGGGTAACCGCTTCCCTCTTGAGCTCCTGCTGAGCCTGGGTAGGGGTAAGCACTGGGGTAACCGCTTCCCGCTCTGGTTTTATCTCAGGGGGTTCGGGGGTGACTATAACCGAGGGTTTAACCACTGGTCTAGGTCTAGGTTTTCTTTCCAACGATTTAACCAGCCATGAAATAAAACTGACAACCAAGTGGAAGCAAGCCCTTGGCGCTACCAGAATGATACCTACAATGCCTAATCCCAGTATCCGGAGAATGCCGATAAAATCATAGTGACCAATGATACCCAGGCCAAAGCGACCACCGAGGTCAAAGAAGGTTAGTATCCCCCACACGGTCAGGGTAAAGGCAATGCCGCCTAGCCACTGGTTCCAATGATAGACAAGGGACAATAACTTGCGTTGCCATAGCCCCCAGACCAGAACTCCGAAAGCTATGACAATAAAGATTAGCCCCCATTCTAATAGTTGCCAGATGCCTGTACACCATGAAATCAGTGCTGAACGCTGCCACAACAGCAGTGCTAGGATGATGACCAGCAATATAAAGCGGAATAGCCATCTCCACCACGATTTTCCCTTGGGCTTTTCTCTAGTTTTTCCACTAACTTTTGCTTTCCTCTTAGCCATATAAAGCTACACCTTAACCATAACCGGGAGAATCATGGGACGACGTCTAGTCTGCTCATAGTAAAATTTGTTCAATATATCTCTAGCCTTAGTGTTGACAAAACTCCATTCGGCAGGACGGTCACCACCATGGTCTAGGGCTCGAGCTAGCAAGTCACGGCTCTCTTCTAGCATATCTTTTGACTCTCTAGTATCAACAAAGCCTCGTGATACAATGTCAGGACGCCCCACCAGCTTGCCAGTTTGCCTATTGACAGCAACAATCACCACTACTATTCCATCCCTTGATAGCATCCTTCTATTACGGAGAACAAGGCTGCCAATATTACCCACACTCAGACCATCTACATACACATTGCCGGCACTAACTTTACCTGTTATCTTGCCTGTCTGTGGATTAAGCTCAAGAATATCGCCATCTTCCAGCACAAAGGTATTTTCCTTTGGTATGCCTACCGATTCGGCTAATTTAGCGTGAAAACTCAGGTGACGATATTCGCCATGGATAGGCATAAAGAACTTTGGCTTAACCAAATTTAACAGCAGTTTTAGCTCTTCCTGACTACCGTGCCCATGGACATGAACCTGTGCCACTCTATCATATAGGACTTGAGCCCCTTGCTTGAAAAGGTTGTCCACGGTTCTATTAATTAGTGCCTCATTGCCAGGAATAGGAGTGGCTGAAATAATTACTGTATCTCCGTGTAGGATGTGAACCTGGCGGTGGTCTCGATTGGCCATACGAACTAGGGCTGAGGTAGGCTCCCCCTGGCTTCCAGTAGTAACAAAAGCAATTTTATTATGAGGCATACCTTTGAGTTCATCAAGCTGAGCTAGTATGCCGTTAGGCGCATTAAGATAGCCTAGGTCCAGTGCCATGTGTGTTGTATCGCTCATACTACGCCCAACAACAAATACGCGGCGTCCATATTTAGCCGCTGAATTAATAACCTGCTGAATGCGAGAAATCAGTGACGAGAAGGTAGTTACAATCACTCTTCCTGGGGCTTCAGCCATAATACGATCTAGGGTTTCACCAACTACCATTTCTGATGGAGTATAACCGGGAAACTCAGCATAGGTAGAGTCGGAGAGAAGGAGCAAAACCCCCTGTGCCCCTAACTGAGCCAGCCGGGAAAGGTTGGTTGGTTTACCATCAACTGGCGTATAGTCAAGCTTAAAATCTCCACTATGAACTATGGTGCCAACCGGAGTATATATGATTAGACCTACTGCGTCAGGTATGCTATGGCAAACGGGAAAGAACTCTACCCTGAATTTCCCCAGCATGACCTGCTCCCCCGGCGCTACCGTGTTGAGTTTAGCTCCGGTAAGCGCCTTTCGTTCCTTAAGCTTGACCGAAATAAGGCCTTGGGTAAGCCTTGTTGAATAAACAGGGGCATTAATCTGGGGCAGTAAATAGGGTAAGGCACCAATGTGGTCCTCATGACCATGGGTAATGATTATGCCTCTTATTTTCTCCCGTTTCTCCAACAGGTAACTGATATCTGGGATTACTAGGTCAATGCCTAACATCTCCTCTCCAGGGAACATAAGCCCGGTATCAATGATGATAATGTCATCTTCATATTCCATCACCATCATGTTCTTGCCAATTTCACTCAAGCCCCCGAGAGGGATTATTTTTAACCTTGGTTTACTCAACATTTTAAACCTCGAACATACTTAATTGCTGTGGTTGTTGCTTGGCTTCGGTTATACCTTCAGCCTGGGCGAGGAGTGATGGAATCTTAAGCATATCCTCTTCTATTACCCGACGCAGGCTTTGCTGGTGAAGAGCCGCCGCCGGGTGATACATAGCATAATAAATAACATTATCCCGCTTTTGAGCGGTGCCATGAATTTTGCTTATGCTCTTGCCGGGGAAGAACATCACCATAGAGTAGCGCCCCAGGGTTACAATCATCTTGGGGCAAATTAACTCAATCTGGCGGTCTAGCCACTTACGACAGTTACCTATTTCTGAAGGTAAGGGGTCGCGGTTTCCCTGCGGTCGGCACTTAATCACATTGGCAATATAGACCTGCTCACGCTTCAAATTGATAGAAGTCAATAATTCATCCAGATACAGCCCAGCTGGTCCAACAAAAGGGCGCCCCTGCTGGTCTTCATGCCAGCCTGGTGCCTCACCAATGAACATTATGTCGGCATCCTCTGCCCCCTCACCAGGTACCACCTTGGTTCGGTATTTAGCTATTTCACACTGCTGGCAAAGGGCAATTTCTTCATAAAGCTCATTTAGCGCTGACATCCTAACTTAAAGGAAACTCCAACCAACTTCTTGGTTATGATAGCATAGCTAATATGTCAAGTCAATTTAAGAGAGTGTTATCTACCTCACCCCCTTAATCCCCCTCTCCATGATATGGATATATATTCCTATCATGAGGGGGAAGAATAAGTTTTGAAGGGGCTTCGCCCCTTCAATCTACCCTTGATAGATTGCCTCGGAGATGGAGTTTTTTGATTGCCATTAGTGTTTTATCCCTGAATAGAAAACGAGGGATTGGGGGCGCAGCCCCCCAAATACGCTTCTAGGGTGGGAAGAAGGAGACAGCTAAACGACTTCTTGTCAGATTGTTGACAGCATAAGGTAGCAGTTGTAGACTTCAACGGGGGAGAAAAAGATGAGTTTTTTAAGCCAAACTGACCCAGAAATCAGTCAAGTCCTTCATCTGGAGGAGAAGCGGCAAAGGGAAACGATAAACCTTATTCCCTCGGAGAACTATACCAGTAAAGCGGTGCTTGAAGCCCAAGGGTCATCTCTGACCAACAAATATGCTGAGGGCTATCCTCAACGCCGCTATTACGGTGGCTGTGAGAACATGGATGTGGTAGAGGGTTTGGCTATCCAGCGAGCCAAAAAGCTGTTTCATGCTGAGCATGCCAATGTCCAGACGCATAGTGGGGCTCAGGCTAACATGGCAGCATACTATGCCCTACTGGAATATGGTGACCCGGTTATGGGTATGAGTCTAGCTCATGGTGGCCATCTTACTCATGGCGACAAGGTAAGCTCCTCGGGTAGGTCATATAATTTCATAGCCTATGGTGTTAATCGAGAGACAGAGAGAATTGACTATCAAGAGGTAGAGAGGCTAGCTAAAAAGCACAGGCCAAAGTTGATTGTAGCTGGAGCCAGTGCCTACCCTAGGATTATCGATTTTGAGTGCTTTCGTCATATAGCTGACCTGGTAGGAGCAAGGCTTATGATTGATATGGCTCACATAGCCGGTATGGTAGCTGCGGGGCTACATCCTACCCCTGTGCCTTATGCTGAAGTAGTAACCTCAACTACGCATAAGACCTTACGCGGTCCAAGAGGTGGGTTCATTTTATGTCCCAGTGGGCTTGCCTCAGCAATAGATGCCGCTGTTTTTCCTCAGATGCAGGGAGGTCCCCTAATGCATGTCATTGCTGCCAAAGCGGTGGCTTTTCACGAAGCAATGCAACCCATCTTCTTAGACTACCAACAGGCTGTGCTGGACAATGCCCTGGTTCTCGCCGGTGAGCTCCAAAGACTGGGACTTCGCCTTATTTCAGGCGGGACGGACACTCACCTGATTTTAGTCGACCTTGCTAACATCGGGGTTACTGGCAGAGAAGCTGAGAAGGTTTTACAGACGACAGGCATCGTGGTTAACCGAAATGCTATTCCTTTTGACCCCCGCCCACCCCAGATAGCCAGTGGTATCAGGCTAGGTACCCCAGCGATAACCACGCGCGGCTTTGGCGCCGAAGAGATGAAGCAAATTGCTTCATTAATTGTAAAGGTAATTACTAATATCGGTAACCGGTCTATTAAGAACCAGGTGAGCCAGGAGGTCAGCCAGATATGCTACCGCTTTCCACTACCTGGCATTGACGACTGATAGTTCAAAGGAGTGAGGTTGGCAAGCAATAATGTTATAATAAATTTATAGAAGGAGGAGCTATGAATGAATCTTAATAACATCATTCTTAAAAAAGAAGACCCTATTGCTACCCTTATCCTGAATCGCCCCGACAAATTGAATGCGATTAATCGGCGGATAATGGATGAACTGGTGATGGCTATAACTGAAATAGCCAATGATAGCCAGAGCAAGGTACTGGTGTTAACCGGTGCCGGTAGAGCCTTTTGTAGCGGCGGCGACATTAGTGAACCTACGACTGAGGTATATGGTGGTAGTGTTCAGAATATCAGTAGCAGCTTCCACCGTATCTTTAGAGACACGATACTTCAGCTATATAACTTGGACATACCGACTATTGCCATGGTAAATGGGGCAGCCACTGGTTTTGGTTTTGATTTGGCTCTAGCCTGCGACATCAGATTAGGCTCAGAGAATGCCCGATTTATGGTAGCCTTTACCAGAATAGCTTTGACTCCGGCTGATGGAGGAACTTGGCTGTTGCCACGGATAGTGGGATTACCCAAAGCCGCTGAGCTTATCCTTACCGGTGATTTTGTGGAAGCGGAGGAGGCGAAACAACTAGGCATACTAAACAGGCTAGTTCCGTCACCGGAGTTAGAGAAGGAGACCATGGCGCTGGCAAAAAAAATTAGCCAAAATTCCCCGTTAGCTAATAGATTAGCTAAGCTCCAGTTGCATAAAGGACTCCAGATGGATTTGGAGGCTGCTTTGGAGCTAGGGGCTACCTGCCAGGCTATATGTATGACTTCAGAAGACCATCAGGAAGGTCTGGCAGCGCTACGTGACAAAAGGCAAGCTATATTTAAGGGGAGGTAATAGTTAATGGATGAGCTAAAGGTATTCACTGGTAATGCCCATCCTGCCCTAGCCCAGGCGGTTGTTGAATATCTAGGTATGCCCTTAGGTAAGTGTGAGGTCTTTGAGTTCAGTAATGAGAATATCTTTGTTCGTGTTCTGGAGAATGTCCGCCAACGAGATACTTTTGTTATTCAGCCCTTCTCCTCCCCGGTCAATAAGAGCCTGGTTGAGCTACTCATTATGATTGATGCCCTAAAGAGGGCATCAGCCGGGCGTATTACTGCCGTAGTTCCTTATTATGGCTATGGTCGCACCGATAAAAAAGACCAGCCCCGGGTGCCGATAACAGCCAGGTTAGTAGCCGACCTGCTCTCTGTAGCCGGCGCTAATCGAATGCTAACAGTGGATTTGCATGCGGCACAGATTCAGGGCTTTTTTAACATACCGGTTGACGAATTG
>SDBU01003251.1_pt1 | contig 20790 bp, 43 predicted proteins | sample 2277071 | NCBI WGS metagenome assembly SDBU01 (sample SAMN10397929, study PRJNA504765) | marine sediment metagenome | isolation source: marine sediment core GS08_GC12, 126 cmbsf | place: Arctic Ocean: Gakkel Ridge, Loki's castle | collected 2008
TATAAAAATTAAACGTAACCTTACCATAAAAGTCAAGCAAAATCTTACTTAACCGCTCACCAAAATCGTTCAAGGCGTCTTTGGTCTTTGTGTCTATCACAAACTACCTATCTTGACTCTTTAAATTTCAACCTTACTAATTTGTCGCCTTCAATTCTATATACACCGTTGGCTAAAGCAACCAATATTTGGCCGTTGTATTCAATCATTGAAACTATCTCCTTGTCTTCATCCTGCTTTTTGGCAAAGGCAGATAGCCAGTGAAAAGCCACCCTGCTAAAGTTTCTGTAAAATTTATACATTTATATTACCTATCTTAACCTTTATTGCCGATAACTCCTGTCCTAATTATCCGGGGCGTTGATATTTCGGGGATTGAGAGGTACTAACATCAACCGACCCCACCCCTTCCCCTTGCCCCGGCCTCTGATATAAGCATGCTTTTGTTATGGCCTCCTGGCTCAATCTGAGGGCTTGCAGGGCATAGCCCTGAGTCATACTTTGTTCTCCACTTAGGCGTGCAGATACCATTATAGTCCTCATCACCAGGCTTGCCTGTTACCACACCAGTACAAACAGCGTCTTGTGGTTCATACCTGTTTGGGAACAAGTGCTGATACTCAATGGCTGCAACTGTCCGCTTCTGCTTCTCCTCATTGCTCTCGCTCCTCCAATTGATGTTGTCTTGCACATCCGGCGGTAAGTCAGCGAAGCACTTAATGTCCTTGCCTCGTTTGGGCAGTGTCATCGTACCGGTCAGCGTTTCGTTACAGTTAGGAAAGTTGTGTATCTCACGAGGTAACGCCTTGTTAGTAACGCCTTCAGATAGTAACGCCTTTTGCTTGGCTTTGTAACGCCTTTGGCGCTCTGTGTTAGCCGCTCTCTGCCTGTCCTTGTCTTTATACGCCATTACCTAATATCCTAACCAATAAATAAATTCAGCAAGCCCAATACCAATACAGGCGGCTACAATACCCATTATTAAGACTATACCAATAACGTGCGATTGAGGTACAAACTGTTTGTTACTCATTCTCTATCTCCTTACTAACAATGGGCTTAGGCAAGGCCGGACTAATCTTCGGGCTTATAATGATAATCGTCTTCTCACCACCACCAGCGTCCTTGTCCTTATATGCCATTTATGCCCTTTTTAACCGCCCTGAGCAATCCTGAGCTTGTATATCTGGCCCGGCTCCGACAAAGCCTCTCGCTCCTTCTCAGTAAGCTCCGGCGCTTCTAACTCCTGTTTAATAGTCTGTTTATGAAGACCAGTAATAGCGTTCTTTTCCCGTATCGCCCCCGTTAAAGCTTGATTAGCCTGAATATCACCACTCAAAGCCTTCGACTTGAGATTAGTAATGACCTGGTTCAGCTCAGTAATAGCTACATCGTAATTATAGTCTATCTTGGCCTGATTTTTGGCTGTTATCTTACTTATTGCTGCTTTTATCCGTATGTTACCGAATACAATTTTGTGTCCTCGCCCACTATCGGCATAACCTTCGTCATATCCTGCGTCTACCATAGCCTTAGTCTTATTATGGCCGTTTGAGCAGTAGTTGTGAGCTATTAAGTTTACTGTTTCTATATTTTTTATGTTTGGCATTATTAGTTAAGTCTCTATTCAAACGCACACCGTAACTTAAACAATTGTTTTGCCTGAAACTCCGCAATTAACATTCTTGCATTATTGATTCTTGCGTGCTGGTCGACATTTTGAGCATTTATTGCCTCTAAATGACCGCTGATTTGAGATATTAAACCTTCGATTATGGTTACATGTGTTATGCTCGGATTAACATCAGTTGTCTTTGCCATAATGCACACCATATAAAAACTACTTTCAATATACTTTATTGTTTTTTCCTGTCAATAAATAATTTGCATAAAATTTATTTTGCCCTCTAACCCGTTATTTGGCAAAGACTTACAACTTGAGATAATTATTTTCCCATAAAACTAACTGTCCAAACGCATTTATTTATATTTTTAACTTGACTCAACCGATAAATGTGTTATACTTTAAATATGAAGTACACGGCGACACAATCCAAAATTAAACTATGCAGGCCAGAGTCGGTGCAATCTACGTCGCTGTGTGCGCATCGCTCTGGCCTGTGTTATTGAAGGGAGTGTATAAAATGGCAACAGAATACAATTTACCTTGCAGCATTATCAGCAATCGCCGGATGATAAAACAATTCACAGTAAAGCAAGGCGGGATACCTTGTGAATACTACCAAGTAAATGATAAAAGGAATATGCCGATTGGAATAGGGCCGTTGAGTTTCATCGGTGTTAAAAATCTTGTCGACTTACACTCACAGTTGGGTAGAGGATATTGAAATATCCGCAAGGGCTTTTGTAGATACTGGAAGTTAAATCGAATATCCACAAACTTATTTAGAAGGGAAGGTGTAAAATGGTATCGGCAAGTTATATCTCAACAAATTACGACAGAGTAACAAAAGGTTATGTAGGTTTTATTAGAATTTGGGAAGGTGGTCAGCTTATCTTCTCCGAATCCTGCAAAATCGTCCGGCTGACAATAAAGGACGCCCTAAAAGACGCCGAAATTGAAAAGGCCGATATATTACAATTAAATGGCATAGTCTAAAGCCCGCACTACCGGCCTAAAGGCATAGGCCGGACTTGTTGACTTTAACTGAAACTATTTATGAAGGGAGTATTGAAATGGAACTATACCTTAATTGCTCATCTGATTTTTCAATTCAAGACGAGACAGGCAAAAAGTACAGCATCGACGAAGCCAAAGAATTGGTCGCAAAAGGCAAAGTTGACGACTGCAACTCGGGCTTTCAACGGCTAATAAACAATGCCTTTGACTTAGAAGCTGTTAAACAATTTTACATAGATAATCCATAAGTTCATTGCTTAGGGTACTTTGATACCCTCGGCCAAAAGATAATGCCTTAGACGAAAGCACACGAAGCCAAAATATCGCAAAACGCCGAAATATCGGCCTATCGAGAAAGGATTAAGAAATGAATCACGGATACAGATTTGACAGAGAATGTGAAAAAGAGCGGAAACGGCGAGCCAAAGAAGCCGAGATACACAAAAGACTTGAAAAAGCCGCCCGTGTAATCGCTGCTGCCCCAGATTTGCTGGCAGCGTGCACGGCTTGGATGAAAGTTGAATCCGAAATGCGTTGCCCACTAATTCGTGGAAATAATCCTTGCCCTGACCTTGTCTTGAGAGCAAATTATCGGAAAGAAGCTGTAAGGCTTACAAAAGCTGCCATAGCCAAGGCAAAAGAAGGGAGCAATGAAAATGAAGGCTAAAACCATTCTCAAGGGTTACACAAAAGACAACATCCAGGTTATTACTGTCGATATTACATCGTGGAATAAAGAAGCAATCGAGAGCTTGAAGGCCGAAATCAAAAAAGGGCCTATTGGCCGTAAATTCGGTGAATTGACATTTGTTGAAATTACAGGGGAAGCTAATTAGAGCTTGGGTTTTGGTGAAAGCAGATTGTATTTCTTTCTTGCCTCACCCCTTATTTTCTCCAATTTATGGGCAAGACAGTAATTCACTGTACCTGTTTTGGCATTTCTAATAACTTGGTTTATTGTCTTAAAAGATAATAGAACCCCCTCACGCGGCTCTGCTTCGTCCAGTCTACACAGTTCGTCCCACAAGCGGGTATTTGTGGTCTTGAGCAGTTCAAGCGTTCGTTTCAGCCTATTCTCACCCTCCTGCAGCCCCAACTTGTAAAACGCCCTATCTGTTTCCGTTATTTTGCGGGTTTTTCTCGGCATCCGTACCTACCTTCTCCTTTGCCTCGTTTTCTTGAGGTGGCAAAACTATTGGCTTCCAGTGGGTGATGTTATCCACACAATACAACTCTTTATCAACCCATTTTTGCTCGCCATTCATAAAATCCAACATCCCCTCGAACATACATTTGATAGGCTTATTCTGATAAAGATATACAAGTATATTTTTCTCTGGCAATCTCTCGCTTACAGGTACCCAGCGGTTTTCTTCTTCCAGCCGCTTGATTTTATCGGCCTGCCGGTCGATGATGTCGCAGGCTGTCTTGAGTTGCCTATAAACTCCTCCTTCATATATGCCGTGCTCAATACAATTAAATGTAGCCTTGTATTGTTTTCGGATTAGCTTCGTAAACTCTATCGCTTCTTTACTCATTTCGGCATCTCCTCTACATCATTTTCTTGCATTGCTTGGTCAAAACAACCCTTCATATATGCTTTTAATACAACTTGGTCGTTCCAAAGAATATCTCGCAATATCTCTTCTAATCCTGCCATTATCAATCTCCTACGATTCTAAATAATCTATGGGTTTGTTTTTTTTCTCAGCATACTCAATTTCTTTGCGAGTGCTTTCACCGATATAGCCGCCGACATTCAAAACAAATACAGAATCAGCAAGGTCTATTTTCCGCAAATGTAACTCATCTAATTTATCAGCTATATTCTGCCCTAATGCTTCTGCCCCGTGATGCTCAGCATGCTTACAAACCCCAACCGATAAAACAATTTTGCCCTCAAGAGTGAACTTCCAGCCCGCCTCAAAAAAAGCATCCATAAATCTTGTAGAACCACAGAGACAAACAATATCTGGTTGCTTCTTGTTTTTTGTCATTATCAATCTCCCTCTTGGTTCAGGGCTTGGTTAAAATCCTTTGTGCCAATTGGCGAATTACCTTTTCTATGGTTTTGCCTTTTACAATTGTTTCACTAACTAAGTTAACTGCTTCTTTTTCCGCAGCCTTCTTTTCTCCCCAAGGCGTTTTGCCTAATATCCCAAAACTATCTTCTGGCTGTGGGCGTAAAATTAACTCTGAGGCCGTTGAATGGGCTTCTGCAATGATGTCTCCCAAAACATCTTCATAAAGAATAATCTTATATCCCGCACTAATTAGTTTTTCTATCGCTTCTTTTATATCACACCGCCTTTCACTGCCCTTCCCACCGCTTCACGGTACAGCAGGAAGGGCGTACCACGATTTTTACTTCACGCCAAGATTAGCCCTGGCATCGCCGATATTCCTGTAGAGTTTTGCATTAAAATCTGGATTTTCCAGCGCCGTTAATTTTGCGCCCTGCTTATGTGCTTGATATTTTAGCCGGTTCTTTTCGGCTTCCTGCTTATTGTCTACCGCCTGCTTGCGCTTGATAAGGCCCCAGAGAAGCAAGGCAAGCTCTGATACTGCTGCAATTGGTATAACATAGGGGTTCCACGGGGCGCTGCCTTGATTTGCTGCCTGTATGAGCTTAACCCAGTTAGTAACCTCATCATCACCGCTTGTATCTGCGTTTATCATTGCAGCTACGACATCGGCTATTTGAGGCTGAACCCGGTCAATCTCTTCGCTTACCTTTTCAACCTTTTTGACTACGGTATCCCCGACAATTCCGTGCGTTTTCGCAGTCTCCAACATCTCGCCCGCAACAGCCTGATACTCATCCATTGAAGCAACCCACTTCTCCGCTTGTACAGCAAATTCCTTCATTTGGCTTGTGCTTTTCTCTTCTTCGCAGCCAGCCACGCCAACTGCCAAAAGCACACACACCATTAACATAATCAAGTTCTTCATAATTCATTCTCCTTAAAAAGTTTTAGTTACCGACAAAATCATTTCTGTCTCCAATGCATTTCTTTAGGACAATCTTGCCAGCAAGATACTCTGGCATATTGTTGTTTCCCGCACTCTTTACACCATCGCTTTACCAAACAGCCTCCTCTAATCCCTGAATAAATAGTATGGTCATATCTCCAATAATGTTTTTTGCATCGTTTCACTTCGGCCTCCTGTTCCAAGCCCTAATAGCTTCGGCTTCGGTTTTGCAATTCGGGCCGCTTGCTCCACACATAAGACAATGGACATTCCAATGTCCATCTCTATATCTGTCTTGATATATTTCTTCCTTTTCGCCACAGAACAGACACAGTTTTAATTTATCTTTCATTTTGGCCTCCAAAAAAAGGGCGGCTTATCGGCTACAAGCCGTACTGGTTAGGGTTCATTGTCTTTTCAACTATGTTTTTAGAAGCCGCCCTTTAATTCTGCATATTTTTGCTTGTATTTTTTGTATATCTCTTCGAGGTCAATAACGCTATATTTAAAATTAAGATACTTTGCAACCTTTTCTTCTTCAGTTATCATCAGGCCATATTTTTTCCGCATAAACTTTTCATATTCAACCCAATTGCCTTTTAAGGTCTGGTTACAATTATAACAATTATGATGGGCAAGTCCGTCTGCAATATATGTTTCTGTTGATGTTTGGATTGCATAAACTCTTTCTGGTTTTACTTTTGTTATTTTTATTATTCTCATACTTCTCTCCTGCTTCCACGAATTAAATGTGCTACTGTTGAATAAGGCATATTATGTATTTTTCCTGCTTTCTTATATGTCATTCCACTTTTGACTCTCTCAATAACTTCTTTGCATTGACTATTTGAATATTTTATGTTTCCTTGATTTTTCTTGAGTTGAGTCAAAAATCCATTTTCAATGGCGTGTTTAGTGTTTTCTTTATGCGTAACCCATTCTAAATTACCGACTACATTATTATATTTATTCCCATCTTTGTGATTAACGCACAGCTTATTTCCTTTGTTATCGATGAAAGCGGAAGCGACAAGTCTGTGTATCTGGTAATTTCCATTTGATGTCCTGGCGTACAAATACCCACTCCTGTTCTCATTTGGGATAACTTTGCGTATTTTCCCATCGCCGTGATATAAAGTAGATGACAAGATTTCCCCTATATCAGTTATGTACCATTTTGTGTATATTGTTTGGTCAAATAGTGTTTTCATAATTCTAATATATCACACGTCAACTCGTTATGCAACAAGTTTTTAATATTAATCCATTTTTTATTAACGACGACTCGATGGTCTTCTGTTGCATAAAAACTACTACTATCCTCCAAATCGACTCTGAACAGTTCTTTTGGGGTAAAACTACGAACGCTTTCAACTATGCTGGGCTTTCTTTCAAAACTATCTTTGTCGAATCCCCACAATTTATCTCCACCTTTTATTTTTGAAATATTTCTATAGCTTCCATTGAACATCCGCAAATTGCTATGGTCCGTCAGGCATTGTCCGTGAACACCTTTTTCTCGAAATAATAAAGCATGGCTTCTGCCAGGTATAAAATGACCAGCTTGTGCACATCCTTTACCAAACGCAGGATACTTTCTTCCACAAGAGCAACAATTTAGCCAATCTCGTGTTCCAGTAGTTCCAATCGCATCACGCAACCGAACGTATTTACTGAACTCAACCCAGGCCTTTTTTTTCCAGTATTTCACACCTTTAATCTTTGCCATTTTGCTTGTCCTTCAGAGATTGCTCAAGTTCGACAATTCGCTGCTCGGCTTTTACTAATTTGGATTCACAAAAATTTTCGGCGGACACCATTACTGTTATACCCTCATTTTTCCTTGCCAATAGTGCTGCTATGGGTTGCATTTGCCTTAATTCTCTCTTCTTAGGAACAAAACGGTCTGAGCAAAACAATGCCGAAAAAAAGGATTTTTCAAATTCTGTTTCAGGTATTATTTCTAATGCCCAATCTTGATGGCCTTGCCGATTACCTTGAAATCCCAGAAAATCAACTTTCATTTCTTATCTCCTTTGCCCATTTTGCTTCCCCGCACATTCCTTACAAGCCTTTATTTCCCTGACTACTTCCCAGCCATACGTTGATTTACCAGACATATTCCTATATGTGCGTTCCCGTGTGGTAACTACGACCTTGACCATCTTTTGGCCTAACTGCGTAATATGATTTCCTATTTGACAGATAAACATTTATTCACCTTTCAGGGCTTGGTCAATTTTATCTTGCACTATACCTTCCCAACATCCCTCATAACCAATTTCGTCCCTTGCTACTTTTAACGCTTTTTTCAGCTTTACATTCACAGCGTGAAGCGTTCTAATCTTTGCCCTCTTGCCTTCTTGATAACCCTTATTCCAAATTGCATCGCCATCACTCATAATCATTTACCTTTCAGGGCTTTGTCAAAACCACAAGTACAATCCGCTGCATACCAACCTTTACCCTTTCCTTCGCTCTCAACCAAGACGGCTCTGCTATCACAACCACTCCAACATCGCCCATATTTTTTAAGTGCTTTTTTCAGCCTATCGTTCTCGGCTTTGAGTTGCTTGCACATAATTTCCAATTGGATGCGTTTCTTAATAATCCTTTCGTGTGGAGATATATCACATCTACATTTGAAATAATGACATCTCGAGCAAGCTTTAACCATATCATTTACCTCTCAGCCATCCGTTTGTAGACTTCCACTCTGACTACATTCCGGGCAAACACCTTCCTCTGTACATTCACTGGAACTACCTGTCCATCCGCAACATCTACAATATAAATACTCTTGATAGTCTATGTCATTCACCTTTCAGCGCTTGGTATCATCTTGCCAGTATTTCAAGTTCTCTTTTAGCCGTTCATTGTCTTCTTTTAGTTGTTCATTCTCGGCTTGGAGTTCAGTTACTTGCCCTTCGCTGCGAAGTATTCCACTTTCTATTTCGCCGAGTTTTTGCTGTCTCGCTTTGTTAGTCAACTTAAGGATAAATTCTTTATAATTTCTCATATCATTTACCTTTCAATAAAAGTCAGCCTTAGCTATGCTCTGCCAAAATTTCTTTTATCAACCAACCGTGAGTATAATTTATATGCTCGACTCTCAAGCAATCCTGAAGCTCCCCAGCATTTTTCTCACGATAATACTGTTCGTAATCTTTGCGAATTGTCTCTCTTTCCCGTTCAAGCTCCGCTTGTTCTTTTTCCTTTTTACTCTCAGGTGATTCAATAATGCCTGCCTGCTCTGTCCAGCATCGCTGATTCAGCCAAGTCGTTAGGTTCTTCCACGGCGGAACGAAAATACCAGTGGCGGCGTCTTTGGAACGTTGGAGAATTTGTTGTTCAAGAGCAGAAATGAGTAAAGGCAAAACTTCTTCCCAGTCTTTATGCTTTTTTTGGAAGTTATTATATTCCTCGTTTAGACCTCGTTTGGTTCCCGGATATGCTTTCCTGAATTTTTCAAATTCTTCGACATATTTATTACTCTTTGAAGATGAAGTAGAAGATGAAGTAGAAGAAGGGGGCGTAACATTTTCGTAACTCTGTTCAGCTCGATGCTTTCTCATCCCCCGCTTTGCCCGTTCACGCTCTAAAAATACATTATTCATACGCCTACATTTTATCGTAACAACACTGTAACTTTCTGTAACATCTTGTAACACATCACAAAATTTGTGTTCTTTTGCTTCTTTGAGAAATCGCTTAAACTCTCCTGGTCTTGCGCCAGCCAGCAAAGCTAATTCCCCTGCCTTGCCCTGTAAAAGACCCTCTTCTTTCGATTCCCACATCCGACATAATAGATTTATCCAAATACCAATTGTGTTCATACTGCACATTTGCAAGTCAGGGTCTTTGAGCCAATCTGCCGGATAAAACTGCATACTCGGCCTTTTGTTCATTACATTATCCATAAAAAAACTGCCCGCAGGATGGTAAGTCATAGCATAAGCCAGACGTGAGCCGTTGGGCAGTTCCAAAAATCAGTTTATAATTTCTTATGCTATTACTTACCATACTTACAATTCTACCATTCCTGCAAAACAAGTCAAATTATTCAATGGGGTTTTTCAATTTATGTTATCATTGCCTTTAATCGTAGATGCTTATTGGTTTTGCCTTTACGGCCAATAAGATTATCGAACCATATCTTCATCTTTTCGATTTCGTCTAAAGGTATAATTATGGCGGCGGTTTCCTCCAGCGAATGTGATAAACCCACCTTAATCCCTGCATCGCCCAAATCGGACATTTCAAACAAATAGCCATTTTGGAAGATATAAGGGCCTAATGTATTGGTTATTAACAACTTTCTGGGCGAGTGTTCTTTATTGTATTTACGATAATGCCGGTCTCGTCGACAATTTTGGCACAGACCTGTTTTTAATTTTCTGGGTAATTTGGGGTTATTACATCCTGGGGTGTTACATATTTCGCTTCGCATTACAGTCCTTTGTAATAGATTTGCGCATTCCTTGTTTTTTGCGTATTTTGTTCAATTTAACTAACTTGTTGTGCCTCATTGAAGTCAGACCAACTACTTGCACATTCTTTCTTGAAATCGAAATCTGTAGCAATAGGTACAGGTATCCCCTTTTGCCTCAATGCGGCCAAAATACAAGCAGGGCAATCCTTAGCAACCTCACGTAGTTTCGGCAATGCTTTCTTTACAACTTCCTCAAGGCCAACAAAGGATATAAGCCCAAATTCTGCATCAGTTTTTTTATAATCTTTTGGCTCAGGTAACAAAACAAGAAGGTTTGCCATAGCAGGTTGCTCTTCCTCGGCCATTTTGCAGAAACCACATATTCTGTTTGGATTAAGTGTGCAGCGTTCCTCGTGATGTTTCAAATGCCCACCTGAACATCCTGCTTTTTTGCAGTAATCACAGTAATAACGCCATACTTTTTTCTTTCTCATAGTAATCCTTTACGAGTTATTTAATCCTTTTAACCAACAACGAAGCCCGCCAATCCCGCCGTGCCTTTAAGTATGGCTTGATAGACTGCCCGTGCCGACAGGACTTCAGGGCTTTGGCAATTTGTATTTCACGAATGGTTATTGTTTTGTCTCCAATAATTTTGGGCTTTGGAATTGATTGCCGATGACTTCAATATGCTTACAACCAAGTATATTTAAGAAATACATTATATCTATCGCATTGGGGGGATTAATTTTAAGAGAGTATTTCTCAAATTTAATAATCTTTAAGTTGGTAACTCCCCATGCCGCATATCTTTCAACCACCTGCCCAGTAGCTTCAAATATTTGAAGTTGACACTCAAGGTTGCATATTCTTACCATATCCCCTTCATATATCTCTTTGCCCGATTTGTCAAGCAGTCCTGTCCACTGCTCAAGGATATAAAACTCCGAATAGTCTTTTTCTCCGTTGATACTCCCACACCTACTGCCAGCGCACTTCATAGCCGTTATGCCGTTGAATGGGAATATGTACGGATTACCTGTATTCTCAATGTATCTTTTATTCTCAATGTCCCAAACTCTAAACTTTATCTCTCTCATTGTTTGGTCTCCTCAAATAAAGGCGTTGGCTGTTTCTTTTTCCGCCATTCTGGGTCGGGCGGTTCAAGACCAGCATCTTCGCAAGGCTTATAATCAAGAATGTTCTCTATCCAAGTCCGAGTTCGTTTTAATGTAAGTTCGTTTTCAGATGAGATTATCCAAAAGGTGTGGCCTTCCATTTTAACTTCTTTTGCCGTGAATAAATCCTCGCCGCAACACATTTTAAGATGAGTTTTTACCCACATCCTACTCCTGCCCCATTTGTCCATTAAAAAGGGTATGGCTACGCCATTGAGCCACTTTCGCTGTTTCTCGCTTTCGGCAATATCCTCGCTGTATTCAGACACCTTAATTTTTGCCCGCCGATACTTGGCAGCGGCAGTCTGTATCGCCCGCCAGTTAGCAGTAGATTGGCCTTCAATTGTCTCTGTTATAAATTCAGGCATAATTCACCTTAAAATGCAATGTCATCAGTATCTTTATCCTGAGCTTGCTGCGAAGTAACATCCTGCTTGTTTTGGTCGCCGATAAACTGAAAGCTTTCAACTGTAACTCGATGCTTACTGCGCTTCGTGCCGTCCTGAGCCGTCCAGCTATCGAAAGTCAGTCTGCCCTCTATGAACAACTGCCTGCCCTTCTCTAAATATTTATTTATATTTTCAGCTGTCCGGCCAAACGCTCGGCAATCCACAAAACAAACCTCTTCTTTTTTCTCACCGCTTTGGCTTGTCCATTTACGGTTCACCGCCAGACCGAAATCAACCACTGCCGTCTGGCTTGGTGTATATGATAATTGGGGGGAACGGGTTAGGTTCCCAGCTAAAATTATTTTGTTGACATTCATTTGCCTATCTCCTTGATAACCAATTTGCTCGGTAGATTCTTAACGATATTTTTGAAATCTTTTACGGTTTCAGGTCTGCCTTCTTGGATTATTCTTGTGAAAGCCGCCTCGTCCCACTCAAATCCTTTAGCCAGAAATTCTTTGTTTTCTGTGGTGTAATCAAAAAACGCTTGAGCTATCAAATCTGTTTGTTTCTCTTCTTTGGTCTTAGCTTTATCCGGTGCTTTTTTTGTCTCTTTTTTGTCGTTCAGCGGAGCAGAACTGTCAGGGTCTTTGGTATCATCGATGCAAAACAAGCCGTTAAGGGCATACTTGCGAGCGTAGCTACTTGCCGCCCCTGTTATCTGGGCAGCATCCATACCTTTCTTATCAAGCGATTCTCTGGCAAAAGCGGTAACAGACCTTGTTGCATCACCAGTTATAAAGTGTGCTGTTGCCTTGACATAATATCTGTCGCCGATTAACTTGATTTCGTCCGTTATCAGCAATACCGAATCGCCAAGCAGCGGCTTCACTGCTTCGAGAATATCTTCGCAACTACGATACTTATACTTGCCAAAGCTATTAAACTGCCCTTTGGGAGCTATTAGTGCCTGTTGTATTTCTGCTAACTTATTCATTTTCAACCCACCTTTCTTGTCGAAGCAATTGTGTCTTCGGAATATATTTTTATGCCTGGGATTTCTTTTTTGCCCTTAGAAGCTCGGACAATTTGGCCGATATACTTTTCGTCTGGCATCATATATTCTCTTGGGATGTCATCTGCATTAAGTATTCTAAACTGCCATACTTTCCTTGTTGATATACCAGAAATCTCTTCGGCTTTGCTTTCAACCACTGGTGCTATTGCTATGGTCGCTACTGCCTCGGCTTGAAGTTTTTCTGCTTTAACCCTTGCTGCTTCTTTGGCCTTTTCCGTCTTGAGCAATTCTATTTTGGCTACTTCTTTAGCTGCTTGTTGCCGCAGTTTATCAGCTTCTTGTCGCTGTAGCTGGGCGAGTCTTGCTTCTTCCGCTTGCCTTATTTCTTCCTGTATTGTATTCCAATTAACCATAGCTTTCTTTACAGACTCTTCGGCTTGCTTGAGAAAATCTAATGGTTGCTTAAAAAGAGCAATGATTTTCTTTTTGCTTTCATCCATCGGTGCGGTTAAGCTTTTTCTGGTCTCGTCAAGCTCTTTAGCTTTGGCCTTGATAGATTTTAAGTCCTCTGCCGATGTTCGATATTTTTCCAAGCTCTCGATGATGTAATTATCATAGATACTTAACGATTCTGTTGTTTCTTTGATTTTTGTTTGTACTTCTACGGGCACAATTACTTCTGTAGTTTCCATAATTTTCCTCTCTAAAATTTGACGTTTTCGGTTATTTTCTCAATCATCTCTTTCAACTCTATTACAAACTCCTCAACCGCTATTTTTAGTACCTTAATATATTTTTCGTCCCTAAGTATTCGGATGCTAAAAAACGGCTTGTCCTTTACAGCCGGGCAATAACTTATCCAATCGCACCACTTGCGTTCAGTTACCCATAATTGGCCTTGAACCTGCGGGGTATAACAAGCAGGCATTTTGGCCTTCAAAATGTTCTCGATATGCGTTGAAGGTATCGGGCATTTAATCTCCAACAGACCCTCATTACCAACCAAACCATCAGGGCTTGTCCCAATCCAGTCATTTCGTTGAATAAAGCCAACCTGTTCAACCGAACAGTCTTTTGAAGTTTCATAATACTCTCTGGCATATATTTCCATCTCCAACCCATTTTCCATATTTTGGTTTGTATGCTCAGTTTGAGAAAAGCCTGTCAATCTCTCTGCGGCCAATTTACGCATAAAAAGACCTCGGCCAGTACCTTTATTGAGTACCTTATCGAAATTACTCGTACTTACTACGCCAAGTTTTATTTCACGCCACTCATCACTGCCTTGCTCAAATGTAAAGATTTTCATCATTTCAATCTCCAAATTGCACGTTTATCACGCTTCATTAACTCTTGTCCTTTGTTTTCTTGATAAGCTAATGTTAATTGCTGCTGTGTCATTCTTTGCCTTTCAAGGAGTCTCTCCATTTCTGATACCCGTTTAAACCTGTAGATTGACAAAGAGCATCAAAAAGAATATCACTCAACTCTTCCCACCCAATCGAGTTATCACTTAAATGGTGCTTGCGATATGCTGCCCGCACCGCATTTAACAATATGTTATTCTCGGTTTGGACTTGCCCAATCTCTTCTTGTAATAAACGCACTTTATTTTGAACTGTTATTGGTGTGCTCATTTTTCTTTTTCCTTTCAATTCTCTAAAGTGTTCCTTCGTTTATTTAAGCCTCCGGGCTTGTTTGGCTTTTACTGTTCTTCCCACATAGACTTTATCCGCTGAAACACTCAAGATTTGGCCATCGGGCACATAAACCCTCGCTTCTTTTCCCCCACTAACTAACACACGCACTTTGACTTGGCCATTTACGCCATTCCTTGTTAGTTGAGCATCATACGTAACATAATGCTTTGGGGCTACGCCTTCGTAACTTTGGTTATTTATTGTGTTGACCTGAAAAACCACCTCACCAGAAAAGGCGCTGGGATATAACTTACATTCCATTTGCCCACACATAGTCATTTTTTGGCCTCCGCAAGGGCTTCTCTTTCAGCTTGTAATCGTTCAAATACTTCGATAACAGACCGCAGGTGATTATCTATTTGTTCCTCACAATTCTCCCCTATTTTTACATCACCTATATTTATAACTAATTGCCCATAGCCCTTTCGGCTCTTGTATGTAGCTGATACTTTGCCACGCCAAGAAGATACTTTTCGAGAACCAACCAGAACCCCTGTGTATTCTTTTAGTTTTTCAATTATTTGTTCAGCCATTATTTTTATTCTCCTTTAAGGGGACATCCCTGCCCCCGCCAGTCGCTCCGTCTGTTGTGGGTAAGATTATTGGTTTCCAATGGGTAGGTGGACTTCCTACGTCAACTTTAGAATAACCACCACAAGGGTCGAACATTTCCCATAATTTGTACTGTGGCTGATAATATCCGTCATATGTATATCCTGTTTTCTCATAACAGAACCATACCCGTCCTTCGTCCGGCAATCTCTCGCTTACAGGTATCCAGCGGTTTTCTCCTTTCAGCCGTTCGTTCTCAGCTTGGAGTTGCTTACAGGCGTCTATCAATCCCTTATGGCAAAGGGCGTCACCAATAATTTTGCAATCTAACACACAATCATCACAATTATATTCACTCATTTCATTTATCCTTCCCGTCCGTTTCTTGAAGGGCTTGGTAAAAATCTTCTGCACATTCATCGCTTTCGGCATACCCTCTTCTTGTTTGGCATTCACCAATAATTTCTTTTAATTTCTCTAACTCAGCTTTATAAGCGTCCATTTGTTCTTTTGCTAAAGACAAGAAATCTGCTTGTTGCTTGTTCTCAGCTCGGAGCGGAGCTAACTTAAGACAGACATCTACACAAACACCGTTAATTACTTCTTCTAAATCAGATTTCACTGTATCTAACTCGGCTTGGAGTTGCTCTGTAGCCCCTCGGCAATGTTTCCCTTTCTTGGCAGGAAAACAATTGTGACCTTTTTTATTATGCCTACATTCTTTACATTCCATATCATTTATCCTCTGAAAAGTATTGTATGTCTTTTTCAACTGCTCCATCACAAGGGAAAAACTCCCAACAAAGCAGAGTTAGCAGGGCACAGATGATACTGAACAGGATTTTAAGGGCTTTTTTCACGTTATGGTGTCCACTGCCATTCCCATTCACCCGACCAGCCATAAGCGATAAGTCTCGCAGCGGCCTGTATAATGACCATAATTCCTACATACAATGGCAACCAAATAGGTGCAGTTATAATCAACGCCAAAATTCTTTTGATATTCATTTTTCTTTTCCTTTTAAATCAGGCACGGTCGGCATCAGCCCACACCCAGGCCGAGTACCGAGCCGCACCTTTGAAGAAGAGTGAAAAGCTATTTATTCTTCTCAATAAAGTCTTTCGCTGACTGGAGAGCCGCGATAAATTCGCCGACTTCGTGTGCGTTTTGAAGACAACGGCCATTGGGAAAATAGCGGCGGCCAGGAGATATACATATATCGTTGCCCTTTACGCTTACTTCAAAGCACTCGCCGTGAATACTAATCGGCTCGAATTTCTTCTTAGACTTGCCAAACTTCGCTTCAAGCGCCTCTGCAATGGTTTCTTCTGAGACTTTGCCATAGTTTTCGATTTCAATCATATTGCTCATAATCTTTTCCTTTCAATCTTGGGACGGCTCAGGCGTGTAAGCCGCCCCGTTGACGTAAAAATGTATAAGAACGCCAGCGGGCAGGCACTAAACCCACGACCAAATCGCTCTTGTATTGATAGCACTAACGGTTCGCCTGTTTACACCGAAAGCAAGAGCTATTAACCATTGCTTAATACCATCCGCTAACATTTTGCGAACATCATAAACATCGTGAATAAATAACTTTGCTCCTGGACGAGCAATTCGACTGGACTTCTGCAATTTTGTTTTAGTTGCTTTAGTTAATTGCCGGCCCTTCATATGTTGACAAGAATGCTTTGAAAGCGACAATAATTCTAAATTGTTCAAATTCATATTGTTCGGGTTTCCGTCTCTGTGATGAATAACCTCATATCGTGATAATTTGCGTCCTATGTGTTTTTCAAAGATTCGTCTTGATTTTAAACGGCTCATATATTTCTCCTTAAAAAAAGCCAAGCGGGCAGGATTTCCAACTTTCACCTTCATAGCTTCACGCCTCGGTAGGTAACCGATACTTGTCTTGGGACAGCTCCAGCTACTCGTACCTGCAACAGCCCGATGTTCGGCTTTCGCCGCCGCTGGCTTTTCAGGTGCTGGGGGCAGGATTCAAACCTGCTTGTCTGTGTCGCAGAACTGTAAGCGGAGACCCTTTGTCTTCAAACCGTCACATTATGGGTAAAGTCTTACGGTCGCTAATTAGCGTTTCACACACGCCGCCCCAGCATATATTTACTTGTAAAAGAGCTATGATTACAATATCCCGACCGCCCACCCACAAATCACTTGATTTCGAGAACAATCATCTTCGTGACCAAAGGGTCTCTTACATTCAACGCAGTTCTTCATTAGGCATCACCTCCTTTCTACTCCAGCATATATTTATGTAAAAGAGCAGTCCGAATTATTCGGTTGCAATAGCTGGATTTTGGTCGTTTTCTTTTATGGCGATTACAGTAAAGGGCAGAGTTACAACTATCTTTTCATTTTCAATCCAACTACAATCTTGCATAATAAGTTGCACAGGTTCTCCCTCCTTCATAATAATTCTTGTTTTGCATTCAATATTATTTCCCATCTGTCTTATCCTTCCTGCCCGAAGGGGCTACTCCAGTTCAACTTCCGACATCTCTAAAAAGCCTGCCATCTTGCCATCCAATATAAGTCTACCTTTATAATGGGTCTGGACGCCTAAGAGGCACGTTACTTCAAGAATTTCTGTTATGAAAAGTTCTGCTTTCGGTACTACTTTAATCTTAACTTTATCTGTAACTTTGTATTTTGCTTTTGCCATTTGTCTAAACTCCCTTTGGTTTTACAAAATAATAGCCCAGCGAAACCGCTATACCGAGAAAGCGTAGGAAGATTCCGCTGGGCAAAACTGCGTAGATTAAAGTGTTGGGCAATAAGTTCTCGGTATAGCATAATGATTCCTTCTTAATTCATATAATTACAATATCGGGTATTTCAATGATTTGTCAAGAGGAAAAATGAGAAAATTAGAATAAATTTTCAGTGTTTGATATAACTCGTTTTGTATTCCAGAGTTATGTAAAAATAAAAAATGCTTTTTAGGTTATTTTGGCAGTCTTATCAACAATCCCGCATAAGTTACGCTACATCCTAATAAAAAAGTAAGTAATGATATTGCTGCGGTCGCCCATACTGGTAAACGATTCTGTAATTTATTGATAATATCCCATTGCCGCTGGTCGCTTTCTTTAAGTGTATCAATCTCTGTCTCTGCTATCCCGATTCTTTCCTCAGACGTCTTTGCCATTGCTGGAATCCTTTTGAATTTCTTTCCCTGATTTTCGGATTTGTATTATTGTTGCCTCAATTTGAGCTATTTGCTGGTCAATTTTCTGTATCTCAATCATATGTAACTTTCTATCGGTATAGAGTCGGCCACATTGCGCCCATAATTTTTCTAATTTCCCATCTTTGCTTATTTCTAATTTTGGTTTTTTGTTATTGTTCTTTGCCATTTGTCGAGTTCCTTTAAAAAAGTTCTTTTCCATTAAGTACCCTGTCCTAATTTATCACTAAGATACATAAGATGATAATTAAAGACTCTAACATCACTTCCAAAGTCATCTGTTGCCCCATCTTCTGAGGCATCTGCATCTCTAAAAATCCTGATTAAAATAATATCCATTGGCTCAAAACCCGTTGTCGTCAAATTTAATTCAGCACTGCTATGTATTTTTTTGTCATTAGCCGGTGTTCCAGTAGTAATTGCATCATTAACAACAATCGTTGTTGTCCCAGCCCCGAAATCAAAGTTGTCTCCTATGGACTGCTTTTTATATTCCAGCCCCCAAGTAACATTTTTGGCATCGCCGGGAGCAGTATCTACGAACCATTCAATATGCAGATGTATTTCCCCCGCTGATGCATAATCGTGCGGAATTTCCCAGTGTACAAAAACACTTTCATCATTTGTTGCTTGATAATCATGGGTAGGAAAACTATCTTCGGTATTGTCCGTTGGCCCGACACCACCTTTTTTAAGAGCATCTGGCTCGAAATCTACGCTTCTCATTACCCTTGCTGTGCCTGCCAAAGTCAATTCGCCATCGGAAGCAAACTGGGAATAATTCGTTGTTCCCCCATCGCCAATAGTGGCCGCACCCGTAACATCTAATGCATTTACGGGGGCTGTTGTCGAGCCAATTCTCAAATTGCCTTCTATTACACCATCAGCTCCAGATGTATCGAATATCCCCCAGTTTTCATCAGAACCCGTTACAGTGGCAATATAAAGACCATAGTTTTTTGATGTGCCATTTGCATTACCTGTAACCGTAATATATTCACCATAATTATTTACCGTCCCAGTACCACCGCCGGACTCCGTAACATTGCCTACTATTGTTGAAAATGTGCCATAATTGTTTAATGTTAAAGTAGTTCCATCTACTTCCATTTGGGCTCGAATCTTATTGTATGCACCATAACAATCAACTATAGAGCCGCCAACCGAAGTTACTGCGCCACCAACGGATGTTTGCCGAGTAACATCATTGTATGCCCCGTAATTTTCTTCGTTAGCAATACCTAAAATAGGGTCAACTGTAACCTGTAAACCACTATTAACAAGAATCCTGTTAAAAGCACCGTAATTTTTATCTGTAACAGAAGCTACACCTCCATCTAAAGTGTGGTTTATTGTTGAAAAAGAAAATAAACCATAATGAGTTGCACTGGAATCATTATCAGTATTAGCAAAGTCCCTTTGTATTCGCATCCCATACATAGTGAGATTAGTGCCGGTATAATCATTAGTAAAACCATCTACTAATATACCAGTCTCATCTGCGGCAGATAAAGTATTAGTCAAGAGACCCGCCATTGTTATATCATCGGTAGAGGTCAATTGCTCAGCCTGAACAGTACCAGAGAACGTGCCATGAACCATATTTACAAGGTCATAAGTGGATTGCCCGTCTAAATCAGCGCCAAGCTGAGGGGAGGTGTCATCTACCAAATCTTCCATAAAGTCAGAAAGGGATTTGGTTTCATCTACTGTGAGAATATAGGTAGCACCTGTCTTTAATCCGCCATCGGCTCTGACAGTGCCTGTCGTTTGCAAGGCCGTATTACCCATATTGAAAAGATTTTCAGAGGCGTCAAAAAAAACTGTTTTGGCAGCAAATCCCTGACGGAACTTGAAAATAATATCAGAACTTTGTTCTTTATTTTCTAAGTATAATCTACCAGAATCATCTAATCCCACTTGGACATGCTCGTCTCCTTCGGAATTTTGAAAATCAAGAACTACCACAAGACTTTCTACTAAATCATCTGCAAGTGTTAAACTTGCAAATTGAACAAGATTTATTAGTCCCAACCCCAAAGAAGTCCTCGCCGTAGCGCCGGACTCGTGGGCATAAACACCAGCGCCCGTACCGACAATAAACTCATCATTGGCAACAACAGACAAGGCCGAGAGGTCGTCAAGGACGGCATCCTGGGCCTGAAACCCCGTATGGCCAGCACTTGCAAAACCAAGATTGAGTAATAAACTGTGGTCAAGAAGGCCATTGATATACTCTATGGAACATATTCTGCTATCTCTTAACATTTATTTTATTACTCGGTTTTTTCTTGACAAACAAAATTAAAACGTTATACTCATAATATGAGTTGGGAAATCCTTGTTTACATAGCGTTCTTTTCTATTTGTAGTTTCTTTTTGGGTTATGGCCTTGGCAAAGAAATCACACCATCCAAAAGAGACCATAACATAAAGGCAAATGTGAAAGACCCAAATGACCACACGCATCAGAATGGATGGAAATTTTAGCATTTATTTTTTTGTGAGAAGTTCTTTCAATTCGTTAATAGTAGACTTAAATTTTTCTATCTGTGGCTCTACTTCCTTCTTAAATTCTTGTGCCTTAATATTCAACTCTTTTGCGAATCCTTCCTTAACCAATTCATCGATTGCTATCTGCTTGGCTTTTTCATAGCCCTTAAACCATCTTATCTGCAATCGTATGATTTCAGCT
>SDBU01003252.1_pt1 | contig 20786 bp, 15 predicted proteins | sample 2277071 | NCBI WGS metagenome assembly SDBU01 (sample SAMN10397929, study PRJNA504765) | marine sediment metagenome | isolation source: marine sediment core GS08_GC12, 126 cmbsf | place: Arctic Ocean: Gakkel Ridge, Loki's castle | collected 2008
CACCTTGAGTAACTTCACCTCCATGGTTAACACCTCCTGGTCGGAGATGCTAACCGACTCCCCAAGGTGACATTCTTCCTTCAACGTTATGGTGACATTCTACCTTCAAGCCAACACAACCCTTGACAAAATGCTCGATATGTGGTATAAGTCTTTTGCTTTTATTGTTGAAAAAAGGGGGGAGAAATGCACGGTAAAAAGAAATGGGTAAATCTCCTTATGGCTATCGTATTGGCTGCGGCGATAGCCTTGCCACTATCAGTTCTATCAGCTCTAGCATCTCCGACTTCAGCTAATACAGTAGCCCAGCCACCCTATCTGGAGCTGAGCAAGTTTATCCCCTCTGGCTCCCCTGATTCAATCTATGAGAAGGGGGAAGGCTCGCCAGATGAGACTACCGTCACCCTGAAAGTAGAGGGCAAGGGCGAAGCTCTGGCGCATAGGTTCAGACTTGATATGGTGTTTGCCCTGGATAGCTCAGGGAGTATGGGCTGGAACGACCGCTCTGGTCTGCGTAAGTTAGGGGCAAAAAGCTTTATCGACAAGCTCGATACAACGCTGGATAAGGTTGGTTTGGTAGATTGGGATAGCTATGTGCGGCGCACTGTAAATCTGACCAGTGATTTCAGCAATGTGAAGTATTATATTGACAGGGTAAACAGCTCTGGGGGGACAAATCTTTCCAAGGGTTTGCGTGAAGCGATTGCGGTGCTTGATAGGGGGAAGAGAGCCGATGCCTCACAGATGATAATCTTCCTCACCGATGGGGTTGGCTATTACAGCCACTCCGATGCAGCCGATGCTGCGAGCAAGGGCTATGTGATTTACAGCATCGGGCTGGGGAGTGTGAGAGCATCGAACCTGAGAGATATGGCTAATACTACCGGCGGCACCTATTACTCAGCCCCCACAGCAGCAAATCTGGACGCTATCTATAATGAGATTGCTGGGAAAACCATCAATCTCGCTGGGAAGGATATAGTGGTTACCGAGGTTCTCCCCAGCTTTATTGAATACCAGTCAGGGACTGCCAGCATAACACCTGATAGCGTTACCACTGATGCTAACGGTCAAACAACGCTAAAGTGGACTCCCTCTGACATATCTATAGGGGACACCCCCTGGCAGGTGACCTTCAATGTAAAGAGCACGCAGTCTGGCTCAATGATTCCGCTGGATGTTTTGCCAGATTCTATGGTGAGCTACACAAATTACGAAGGAAGGTTGCTAACTGAGTCATTCCCGCAAGAAACTATTGAAGTTAAGGCTCCGCTGAGTACTGCGAAGTCCGCTTCTCCCACAGAAATTTGGCAGAAGGGCGTGGGAACACCGGATAAGACTACGGTCACCCTAAGTGTAACTGCCCCACCCGGTAGTTATATGTATGATGTTGTAGTAAGAGATGTTCTACAGCGTTACGTCAATTACGAGGGCAACGCTAGCGAAACACCTGATAGTGTTACCACTGATACTGATACTGAGGAAACAACCCTACTCTGGAGCGTGGGGGCTCTAACCGGGGGAACTAGCTGGAGTGTATCCTTTGAGGTAAGTAGCGATATGTTTGGCAAATACCTGCCACTAAATGTCCTGCGTGTGGAAACTGTGGCAGGGGTTGGTAAGCCACTCTCCCGGGTTGACTACTTCTTCGATGGAGCGGATAAATTTGTAGCCCTCCCACAGGCTTTGGTCACTGTCTACCCTGAATTGATGAGCAACAAATATGCCGACCCGGTGGAAATCTGGAAAACCGGTGAGGGAACTCCCGACCAGGCTACAGTTACCCTAGAACTGGTGGGTCCAGGAACTGGTATTGTGGTAACGGATGTCCTCCAGTATTACATCGCTTACCTGGGCAATCCCACCATAGCACCTGATACCGTCGTGAGCGGGACGGCTACCGCAGGCACAGCAACGTCCATGACTGACACCAGCAAGGACTTCGTGGCGCTGGGTGTATCGGTTGGGATGCGCATCCTCAACACTAACGACAATAGCTCCGGTGTTATCACGGGCGTCACCACTACCGAGCTGACCTTCAGTGGTGGTCTGACTGGTGGTACTGCTAATGCCTTCGATACCGGTAACGCCTATTCTATCACTTACCCCTCCACCAACCCCACTACGGGCAAGACAACCCTGAAGTGGACGGTGGGAGATTTAGGTATGGGGGAAAGCTGGGAGGTATCCTTTGATGTAAGCACCACCGAGGCTGGCAAAGAGGTTCCAGTGGATGTTGTAGCTGCCTCTGAGAACAAGGCTACCTACACTGACTGGAAGGGAGAGACGAAGAGCAAAGACTTCCCACAAGCCAACATCATGGTTAAGACCTTGCTGGTGGCTGAGAAGTCTGTCAGCCCGGTAAATATGTGGCTGGAGGAAAAAGGCACGCCAGATAAGAGCACAGTTACCCTGAAGGTGACAGGTCCCGGTGAAGACACTGTGGTAACTGAGGTTTTGCCCGATTACCTTAATCTCATTGAGGGTAGCCTGACCGAGACACCTGACACTGATTACCCCGAAATTGATGCCACTGGCAAAACAATTATAAAGTGGACTATAGGGAGCCTAGACCTTGGCGCTGTTTGGGAGGTATCCTTTGAGGTAAGTAGCAGTAAGGTTGGCACGGACCTCCCGGTGGATGTGGAGTCAGAGGCTAAGGTCAGCTACAACGATTGGGGAGGAGTTGCTCAGACAGCAGCATTCCCTCAAGCGTTTATCTCGGTCTACGCTCCAGTGATGGTAGACAAATCGGCTAACCCCACGGATTTAGCGGAAAGTGCCAGCATACCCTACAAGAGCACGGTCATCCTCACTGTAACCGGTCCAGGTGAAGACATTGTGGTAACCGAGGTCTTGCAGGATTACATCAGCCCCATCGAGGGCAGCTACACCGTAGCACCAGACAGTGGTTACCCCAGCGGCAAAACGCTAAAGTGGACGGTGGGAACTCTAGGCGTCGGGGAGATCTGGAAGGCATCCTTCGATGTAAGTTCCACCAAGGCGGGCACCAAGCTTGCAGTGGATGTTGAAGCAGATTCCAAGGTGACCTACACGGCTTGGGAAGGGATTAGCGTGGCATTCCCACAGGTATATCTCACCGTTCCTGAACTAACCGTAGATAAGTTGGCTACCCCTGTAGACCTGTGGCAGGAGGGTGTGGGCACACCCTACAAGAGCACGGTCATCCTCACTGTAACCGGTCCAGGTAAAGACATCGTGGTAACCGATGTTTTGCAGGATTATATCAACCCCATTGAGGGTAGCTACACCAAGACACCAGACAGTGGCTATCCTAGCGGCAAAACGCTAAAGTGGACGGTGGGGACTCTACTCGCCGGGGAAGTGTGGCAGGTATCCTTCGATGTAACCTCCACTGAGGCAGGCACAAAGCTGCCAGTGGATGTTGAAGAGGAATCAAAGGTAACCTACACTGGCTCGGGAGAGGTTACTATGGTATTCCCACAACAGTATATTTCCGTTAAAGCGCCACTTATGGTCGAGGTTAACATTGCCCCGGTATACTTCGCTGGTCTGACTGCTGAGGCTTATATCTTAACTACTGTAGGTGGCAAACCGCACGATGCCGACATAGATAGTATCATATTGTATTTCGGTGACGGCACCGAATATGAGGACTTGACAGCAGGCGTTGAGCCGGTTCCTGATGCGGAAGGGCTGTATCGGGTTGAGTACAAGGTACCTTCCGGTGCCCCCATGGGCGGCTACAAGATAGTGGTTGCAGCCTCCTCGGTGGGACTCTATGGAACCTCCTCAGGGATCTTCCAGGTGCTAACCATCCCTATGGAGCTCTATGGATACCCCATTTGGATTTTCGCTATTGCTGCGGTAGTGCTTCTGTTTATTTTCATGATGATAGCGGTTCGCATAGCTACTCGGCGATAGAGGGGATTTGAGAGATTCAGGGGTGGCTTTGCCACCCCTGAATTATTTCTACAGCTTCGAAGGGAAAAGTAAACCCTCATGGGCGGCTGCCCACCAACAAATCATGAAAATAGGTGCCGTTCGTGGTGAGCTTGTCGAACCACCCTTCGACAGGCTCAGGGTGAACGGAATAAGTCTATTTTCGGAACAAAAGGGTAGCACCCCCTACCACGCCAGCATTCTCTCCTAGCTGGCTGGGGACAATGCGCACCGCTCTGGCTGACAATTGGAATGCCCTCTCAGCTACCACCTTTCGGGCAGGTTCAAGGAGCATATCGCCTATCTGTGCTACCCCTCCCCCTACAACGATCATTTCAGGGTTGAAGATATTGATGAGGTTTACCATACCTATGCCTAGATAGGTTGCTGCCATAGTGATAATCCCCAAAGCCAAGGCGTCTCCCCTTCGCGCAGCGGCGGAAACAGTTTGAGAGGTGATATTATGGGACTCGCCTTCAGCAAGTTCCATAATCATGCTCTTTGCCCCTTGGGCAATGCTCCGTTGAGCCTCTCTGGCTATTGCTTTCCCCGAGGCAAAAACCTCGAGGCATCCGATATTACCACAGTTACACCGCGGACCACTGGTATCGATAGTCATATGCCCTATTTCGCCAGCGCTGCCTGAGACACCGGAATATAGCTTGCCATCAATAATAATCCCTCCACCGATACCTGTGCTGACTGTAATATAGATTAGGTTGTTGACGCCCCTCCCGGCACCAAAAAGGTGCTCGCCTACGGCAGCGGCATCGGCGTCATTGATAAGGAAGGTCTCCAATCCTATCTCCTTCTCCACCATATCCTTGAGAGGGATATTATCCCAGCCAGGGAGATTAGGCGATGCAGATACTATCCCTTCCTTCGTGTTTATGGCTCCAGCAGCAGCAATGGCTATTGTGGAGAGGCTGGAGAGCGGTATGCCTGCCTTGCTAATGGCACTCTCGATAGCGGTCGACATCCTTTGGATTACTGCCCTGGGTCCCTCATCGGCTAAGGTAGCAGTATACTCACGGGCGATAATCTCACCTTTGTGGGAGACCAGGGCAGCAATAATTTTAGAGCCACCCAAGTCTACAGCAAGAACAGGATTTTGCCCAGTCACTTCTGCCATCAACTTATTATAATACTATAGCTTTGGGATAACAATGCACCAATACCAAATTTGTTATATAATATAGTGTAAAGACTCAAAAACTTTCAAGGAGGATTCTCTTATGTCTGTGTATGTGGCTTCCTGGAATGATGGGGCGGGAAAAACTGCCCTCTGTGCTGGTATAGGTAAGTGGTTGCAGGGTAGAGGCAAAAAGGTGGGTTACCTCAAGCCTTTATTGCTCACCGATACAGAAACCTCCCCCGGCATTGATAAGGATGCCCACTTTCTCAAGCAAACCCTGGAACTTGGGGAAGCTGTGGAGACCCTCCGTCCCCTTTGCCTCACGCCCAAAGCCCTGGAGAGGGAGCTAGCAAGTGGCAGTCTCAGTGGTAAGGTGGAGCAAGCCTATGGCGGAGTGGCTGAAGGCAAGGACATTGTCCTTTTAGAGGGGTTGGCTGGTCTGGGTGATGCTGAAATTGCTCAGGCATGCTATCAAACAGTGGAAGCGCTTGATGCTAGTGTAATTATCCTAATAGCCTATTCAACTGAACTGCCCTGGGAAAGGATAGCCTCCTCTTTAGGAGAAAGATTTGGTCAGCGTCTGCTAGGAATAGTGATTAACCAAGCACCTCAGAGCAAGTTGGAATCGATACGCACTGAGATGATTTCACTGTTCAACCGAGAGGGCATCAAAGTTCTGGGGGTGCTCCCTGAGGAACGGCTGCTACTTGGTGTAAGCGTGGCTGAGCTTGCTGAGCGTCTCGAGGCATCTATCCTATGCTGCCAAGAAGCATCGAGTGAGCTGGTGGAAAATGTGATGATAGGAGCCTTGAGTGTAGATTCTGGTGTGGATTACTTCAAGCGTAAGTCTGGCAAAGCAGTGATAATTCGTGGTGAGCGTCCCGATATTCAGCTTGCCGCTTTAGCTACGCCAACCAGTTGCCTCATCCTTAGCGGTGGTGTAGCTCCTATTGCCCAAGTACTTTGCTGGGCTGAGGATAATGAAGTGCCTATCCTTCAAGCCAAGCAAGATACCCTGTCTACGGTAGCAGAGGTTGAAGAAGCTATCTCCCAAGCCAGATTCCAGCAGCAGAAAAAGCTGGAGAAGATGGGGCAGATTCTACAGCAGCACTTCGACTTTGAGTGGCTATATCAAAGCTTGGGATTGATAGGCTAAGATACTCTTCTCCAGTCGCTGTTCCACCTCTTCATACACCTTCATTGTCTCCTCAGCCGTCTTATCCCAAGAAAACTTGGCTGCCTGTTTTAAGCCTCTTGTTTTTGGTTCTTCCCTTAGCCCAGGTTTAGTTAAGACCATTGGACAGCCCCCGGACTTTTGCAGCATCTTTAATTTAAGGCAATTATCCCTTGACATCAAGTAAGCTCAAAAGGAAAACTTAAGTTCTGTGAGCATATCCCATAGGCTGATGCACTTCACACCGAAAGGCTCGGCTACATCTGGAATTTTGGGTCTCTTAGCTTGTGGTTCTGGTTTCTCAAAGGTGACTACTCTACCACCAAGTGCTTTGGCATGTGCAATTATCCAAGGGTCTGCACCGCCTAAGAATTTATGAACCCAATAAACCTTATACTGTTTATTGTTCTTTACACTCTCTGCTATTTGTCTAAATGCTTGTTGAACAGCTTCGGTAGGAACAAGGAAAAGCACCTCTTCCTGTTGTTTAGCCCATACTCCTAGTTCGTCTGGGTCATCATTAGCCAGCTCCTGTAGAACCAATTTTGAACTCGCAATCACTTGTTCTTTTGACTGCTGTTCCAGAAACTCCCAGAATCTAGGAGCAGTAGCAAAACGATACGCCTCACGGTATGGTCTAACAAAGCTATTTGTGTCTAGCCAGAAATCAAACATGCGTAGACCCACCTAGCAAGAGAAAGTTTTCAATTGCACGGAGTTTCGACACTCGAATGTTTAGAAGGTCTGCTGCTTCCGTGGGTAACACGCGCCCTTCGCTAGCAGCTACAACAAGTGCGCTTGTCAAGGTGCTACTGTTCCGAGACAATACCAACTTGTAATAATCACCACCAGTATCAGTTTTCTTCCTTGTGGTCTTCTTAAGCAACTCGTTGTATTTCTGTAGGAATAATTCACGCTGGATTTTGCCAACTTCGTATGCGCGACGAAGGACAACAAATTTACTCACTCGATATTTGCGGGCAAGGTTGCCTAGATTATCATCTAATTCATAGGGATCATCCCATCTCAAAAGGAAGTCCTCGCTTGGTATGAGAACCTCAGCAGCGATACTATCACAAAGCTGGTCAATGCTATTCTGCTGTTGCTTAGAGCGCAACCTATAGTCTGGATTGGATATGCCACTCTGTCCAACCCATAAATGTGCCAATTCATGTGCAAGGGTGAAGATTTGTGCAGTCTTGTAGTCCCTTCCATTAATGAATACTAGTGGAGCTAGGTCATCGCTTATTGCAAACCCCCTAAATTCCTGAACATCCAATTTTCTACGTGTATTACTACCAACAATTCCACTGCGTAGAACTAAGACCCGAGCTTGCTCTGCTCTACGAATGAACTCTGTTAAGAATTGTTCCCAAGTACGGCATTCCTGACGCAAATCGTCATCAATGCCTAATGTTTCGCTAATATCTACTGCAATAGTGTTTGTATCGTCATTAAGCCTGAACTTGCCAATAAATGGCACAGTGGACGCATCCTCTTGCTGTAAGTATTCACGATACCACTGTTGTTTTCTTAGGGCGTCATATAATACATCCAAGAAATCAGGGCTTGGCTTTAAGGATGCTGTGCCTAGTGCAGTCCGCAAATCTGGGAGGGGTAAATCTTCTTCTTGTGGAGTATTGAGATACAAATACCCAAAGGGGATTTTGAGTTTCTTGGCTAACTCCTGAGCTTGGCGAATACTAGGACGTGCATATCCACTTTCCCATGCGGCTATCTTTTCAGGTTTGATATTCAGTTTGCGAGCAAGCTCAATATGCGTTTCATGAGTTCGCTCCATAGCCCAACTAATCATTGTTGGTGTAATAAAGGCTTCTACCATTTCCTAAGTCCTTCCACACCTCTTTAAGGGTTGCAAAACCTACCCTTATGGTGTATACTAGATTTGCGACAAGCTAGTGAATACACCCTAGTGGCAGATTGCTATAAAACCTCCAGCCAAGAAGCAGAATACCACAAAATCATCTAAGTCAACAACCCCAAAAAAGCGATTGGAATCTAACTTGACTTTGCCACCTTGCATGTTATTGCGAGGACCCCGATTTATCGGGGGACGAAGCAATGACAGGGAGCAGCTTCTTTAAGCTCTCTTGGCTGCTGTTCTTCCCCTTTCCAGGTTTATCATCAGGATGGCTATATCTGCCGGGGTGACGCCATCGATGCGAGAGGCTTGCCCCAATGTGGCGGGGCGAAACCTATTGAGTTTCTGCCGTGCTTCGTAGCGCAGCCCAACAAGGCTATTATAGTCCAAACCTTGAGGGATATATCGTTCCTCCAAGCGGTGCATTCGCTCCACCTCTTTGTCCTGCTTTTCAATATAGCCTTGATACTTAACCTCAATCTCCACTTGCTCCATAATTTCAGCTGATAGACTTGGCGAACCCAAACCCGAGGATAGCAAACTGTGGTATCCTACCTGGGGACGGCGTAGGAACTCCGAAGCGCTGAGGTTGCGGGCTTCCTCTCCAAGGGTGAAGAAGGTCTTCTCTAGGCGTCTCATCTCTTTGCTGATAGCCTCACGCTTGGCTTCTACAGCTTCATAGCGTTCCTTTTCAATAAGCCCCAGCTCATAGCCAATGGGTGTTAGTCTCAAGTCAGCATTGCCCTGACGCAATAGAAGGCGATATTCTGCTCTGGAGGTAAGCAATCTATAAGGCTCGGTTAGTTCCCGAGTTATCAGGTCATCTATCATCACCCCTATATAGGCCTGGTCTCGGCGTAAAATAAGTGATGGCTTCCCTTTGACTTTGAGGGCAGCATTTATCCCAGCGATAAGCCCCTGCCCCGCCGCCTCTTCATAGCCGGTGGTTCCATTAATTTGACCAGCAAGGAATAGTCCTGGAATAAGCTTGGGCTCCAAGGTGGCGGTGGTCTGACTGGGAGGGATATAATCATACTCAATAGCATAGCCCACTCTTATCATCTCCACCTTCTCCAGGGCGGGGATGGAGCGAAGCATAGCCAACTGCACCTCCTCAGGCAGAGATGTATTACCCCCCTGGAGATAGACCTCGCTTGTTTCCCATCCCTCGGGCTCCAGGAAAAGGGGATGTGCCTCCTTATCGGCGAACTTAACAATCTTATCCTCTATAGAGGGGCAATAACGGGGACCTATCCCTTGGATCGCCCCGGTAAATAGAGGGGCGCGATACAAATTGGAGCGGATAATCTCATGAGTTTTGGGATTGGTATAGACCAGATAACAAGGCAATTGAGTTCGCCAAGGGGTAGGCACACCAGGTGGATAGATAGGGTTTGGGGGTGGGAAGTGGGAATTGCTCCATCTAGTCCCAGTGAAGCTAAAATAAAGGGGGACTTCGCTCCCTGACTGGACGATGGTCTTGCTGAAATCGATGCTCTTGGCATCGAGGCGGGGAGGGGTGCCTGTTTTAAGACGCCCCAGTGTGAAGCCCAGCTCTCGCAGGCTTTGAGATAGTCCGTAGGCGGCAAACTCACCAGCTCGCCCCGCAGGATAGCTGGCATCACCAGTGATAACCCTTCCAGCCAGTGAGGTGCCAGTGGTCAGCACTACAGTTTTGCCCTCATATACCTGTCCCAAGTTTGTCTTCACCCACAGACTTGGCAAATTAGTGGGTGTCAGGTCCCGGACCTGACACCCACTTTTGTTCCTTGTTCCTAATTCCTCCACCAACGCTTGTTTAAGGTCGAGGTTGGGCTGGCGCTCCAGGGTATGCTTCATACACAAGCCATAAAGCTTCCTGTCAGCCTGGGCTCTCAATGCCTGGACTGCTGGACCCTTCCCTGTGTTTAACATCCGAATCTGGATAAATGTCTTATCGGTATTCCTCCCCATTTCACCACCAAGGGCGTCAATCTCCCGAACCACATGCCCCTTGGCTGGTCCTCCGATGGAAGGGTTGCAGGGCATAAGGGCTATATTATCCAGGTTCATAGTCAAAAGAAGCGTCTTACAACCCATGCGTGCTGCCGCAAGAGCTGCTTCGCACCCAGCATGTCCTGCCCCTACAACTATAACGTCATACATTTTTGCCTAACCTGCGTATATTATGCCCATTCTGCCTCGATAAGGCAATGCGGATGATTGTTGACGCTTTGCCTGGCAACCAGCTAAACTAGGCTATAAGTGGTAGGGTTGAAATATGAACCAACAAATAACGCCTGAAAAGGCAAAAGAAGAAATAAAACGCTTGGCAGCCAAATACAACAAAGCATTAGCTGCTAAAAGCATCAAGAAATACAATGAGGCTAGCACTAAGAGTGGCTTTATACAGCCTTTGTTTGAGGCTCTAGGTTGGGATTTTTCTAACTTAGATGAGGTGGAAGCGGAGAAAACTATAACCCCTGGGCGTGTAGACTATGTGTTCAAAGTGAATGGCGTGTCCAAGTTCTGTCTTGAGGCTAAATCTTTGCATACTGACATAAATGATGAACGATGGGTTAAACAAGCTATAGGCTATGCCTATAACAAAGGAGTTACCTGGGCAGTTCTGACTAATTTTAAGGTGTTGCGGGCTTTTAACGCCCAGCGAGAAACGAGGGATATAAGCCAAATCGGTTTTCTTAACCTTAGTTGTGAGAGGTTTGTTAGCGATTTTCAGCGTCTTTGGCTGTTGTCTCGCCAGGCAGTTAGCAGTAGTGCCTTAGACAAGGAAGCCGAGGCATACGGGGCTTTACCGCCACGGCTGGGTGTTGAAAAGCGACTTTATGCTCAACTAACAGGCTGGCGGGAAACGCTTTTCAATGAAGTCTATCTTCACTATAAGGACAAAGGATTTAGCTGGTCTCAGGTAGACTGGCTAATTCAGCAGTTACTTAATCGTTTCATTTTTATCCGCACCGCCGAGGATAGGGGGCTTGTAGATAGGAAGCTCCTGGCTGCTCTTCACCAGTGGCAGGGTTCGGAAGGGAAGGCTGAGCTTATCGAAAGTTTGCGGGATATTTTCCACGACTTTGCGAGCACTTATGATAGCGACCTCTTCCCTCCAGCTATGGATCCATGGGATTCAATTTCTCCCTACAGCCAAACATTGGCTGATATTATTCACGGGCTTTACGAGATTCCTGGTGGGCTTGCCGCCTGGGATTTTGCTACTATTGGTGCCAATGTGCTGGGGGCAGTGTATGAGCAGTATCTAGGCTATGTGCCAGAGTGGGCTAAGAGGGAGGCAAAGGAAGCCCAGCAGCGGCTTTTTCCCATTGAACCTCACATTGAAATCACCGCTAAGAAGCAGAAACGGAAGAGGGAGGGAATCTATTATACCCCACCGTGGGTGGTGGATTATATTGTGAAGCAGACAGTGGGGCGCTTCATAGAAGAGCATAGCTACAATGATATATTTAACATAAAAATACTAGACCCTGCTTGTGGCTCAGGGTCTTTTCTAACTCGTGCCTATGAGGAGCTATTAAGCTATCATGCCCGCGTGAAGGGCAAAAGCCCTGCTGACCTTAACCAATCGGAGCGCCAGCGTATCTTGCTGGGAAATATCTTTGGGGTTGACCTCGACAATCAGGCGGTGGAGATAGCCAAGCTAAGCTTGCTCCTGTGTAGCCTAGCTGGGCAAGAGACCCTTCCCAGCCTGGCAGATAACATTCGCCAGGGCAACTCACTTATCTCAGGCACGGATGAGGAGCTACGCCACTACTTTGGAGATGGGTGGGAAGAGAAACATCGCTTTAACTGGGAACAGGAATTTAAGGAGATTATGAAAGACGGCGGCTTCGATGTGGTCATCGGTAATCCACCTTGGGTGTTTACACGGGATGTTGACCTTGGAGAGTCAGCGAAGCGATATTTTTCCGATCATTATGTGGGCGCAAAGGGAAAAGTCAACTCATATGCGCTCTTTCTTTGGCGAGGTGTGAACCTACTTAATTCAAATGGCCTATTTTCAATGATTATCCCTAACACCTTTCTCAGGGCTACGACCTATGAAGATCTTAGAAGGAATCTATTAAGCCAGTATTGTGTGCTGGAGATCAGCGATGCCGGCCCAGATGTCTTCCCTGGTGTAACAGCATCAACGGTTATTCCCCTTATAAAGAAAGGCAAGCAGTCTTTAAAGATTCAAATCAACACTCTTGACAAAACTGGTAAGGCTACATTGATGAATTCTGTTGATACAAAAAGGGTGTTAGAGAATCCTGCTGTGGTTGTCGACATATATGCTGACGATGCTTTCCATCAAATAGCCGATAGGGTGTCTGCAATTTGCCAGCCGCTTTCAGCCTATATTGGATATCTCATCTCTGGAATTCAAACCTGGAAGCAGCACAAAAGCAATTTCATTGCTAACAGGCGATTGACCAAGGATTACAAGCCACTACTTGAAGGCAAAGACATTGGACGTTACCAGCTAAGCTTTGCAGACAGATATATCTTTTATGATAGAAAAGTTCTCAACGTGATGCAGGATGAAAGCATATTCCTGCTGAAAGAAAAGATACTCATTCAAAGAGTTAGCGGCGGAGCGCAACCGATAAAAGCAACTCTTGACAGAGATTCATTCTACACTTTCAACTCAATAAATACACTTGTTTGTCGCGGCCTTGATAACCGCTACACCCTGGGATGCCTCAACTCTAAGTTTATGAATTGGTTCTATTACAATAAGTTCACTAACCGATCTTCTCTCACCGTGAATATATCTGCAAGGTTCCTAAAACAGCTCCCCATCCGCCGTATTGACTTCGACAATCCTGTGGATAAGAAGATGCATGATGAGCTGGTGGCTTTGGTGGATAGGATGCTGGAATTGAACAGGCAGCTTGCCCCCATCCGCAATACGCCTTGCCACGAGCAAGATGAGCTCCTTCGGGAGATAAAGCACACCGATAGGCAGATAGATAATCTGGTCTATGACCTTTATGGGCTGACAGAGGAAGAGAGGAAGATTGTAGAGGAGAGCACAGGCTAATATGAAGCGCTATCCTCTCGTCGAGGAGGTTTATACACCCCTAACTGCCCCTGAAGTGGTTGAGCTTTTCAGGAATAGGAGGTTCAGCTTCTTTTTGGATAGCGGAATGGACCCTCAGAAGCTGGGGCGGTATTCCTTTGTGGGCAGCGACCCTTTTCTGGTGCTGAAGAGCCGAGGCAGCGATATAACCCTCTGGCATCAAGGTGAGTGGGAGGTCGAGAAGGGCAATCCATTCGATGTCCTGGAGGAACTGTTGAAGACCTATGCGTTGGAGCCCCACTCCTCCCCAGTCCCCCTGGTGGGTGGGGCGGTGGGCTACTTCAGCTATGACCTGTGCCACTTTATCGAGCGCCTCCCTTCCACTGCTATCGATGACCTACAGCTCCCTGAATGCTACTTCGCCTTTTATGACCGGGTCCTTGTCTTTGACCATCTGGAAAATAAAACCTACATTGCCTCTAGTGGCTTCCCTGAGCTGGAGGAGGATAAAAGGAAGAAGAGAGCCAGAGAGCGTCTTGAGGAGATGAGAGGAAAGTTGCTTCAAGCGCCCTTATCCTCTCCTATAAGTTTTCCTTATCAGGGAAGCAATGAGGTGGTGTTGAAGTCCAACTTTACCCATAAGCAATATCTCGAGGCAGTGGAACAAGCCAGGGAATATATTGCTGCCGGGGACATATTTCAGGTCAACCTATCCCAGAGGTTTGAAGCAGACCTGTCGGTCTCCCCTTATGAGCTATATCAGCACCTGAGGTCTATCAACCCTGCTCCTTTCGCCGCTTACCTCAACTTCGACGAGGTAACTATTCTCAGCGCCTCTCCAGAGAGATTCCTTAAGGTTGAAGGTGACTTGGTGGAGACACGCCCAATGAAAGGCACTCGCCCCCGTGGGAGGTCTGCTGCTGAGGATGAAGCCCTAGCCAGAGAGCTGCTCGATAGCGTTAAGGATAGAGCTGAGAATGTTATGATTGTTGACCTGGAGAGGAATGACCTGGGGCGGGTTTGCCGTTTCGGCACGGTGAAGGTGAGGGAATTATGGACCCTGGAAAGGTATGCCACTGTGTTTCAGCTTACCTCCACTGTTGAGGGGAGGTTGCTTCAGGATAAAAGTAGGATCGACCTAGTGAAAGCCTGCTTCCCTGGTGGCTCAATAACCGGGGCTCCCAAGGTGCGGGCTATGGAGATAATAGATGAGCTTGAGCCTACCAGGAGAAGCATCTATACTGGTTCCATTGGTTACCTGAGCTTCAGCGGCGAAATGGACCTTAACATTGTTATTCGCACTATCTTAGTCAAAGGGGGGAAGGCATATTTTCAGGTGGGGGGAGGCATCGTCCACGACTCTGAGCCTGAGGCGGAGTATCAGGAGACCCTAGATAAAGCTGAAGCATTGTTTCAAGCCTTATCTCTATCCCCGGTATTAGAGGTGGTGGCATGATACTCATCATTGATAATTATGATTCCTTTGTCTACAATCTTGCCCAATATGTGGGGGAATTGGGTTGGGAACCGGTAGTCTATCGCAATGGCCGAATCACCCTGGAGGAAATTGCCAGACTATCTCCAACACATATAATTATTTCCCCCGGTCCAGGCACACCTCTGGATGCGGGGATTTCCAATGATGTAGTGCGGCACTTTGGTGGCAAGATTCCCATCTTGGGCGTCTGTTTAGGGCATCAATGCATTGGGTATGTTTATGGTGGTGCTATTATTCGTGGCACTCCCACGCATGGCAAGACATCCCTTATCTACCACGACGGTCAGACGATATTCTCCCATCTTCCCGACCCCTTTGAAGCTGGGCGCTATCATTCCCTAATTGTCGAGCTAGAAGCCCTGCCCTCTCATCTGGAGATTTCAGCACGGACAGCCAGAGGGGAGATTATGGGACTCCGTCACAAGGGGTATGTGGTGGAGGGGGTTCAGTTCCACCCTGAATCCATCCTGACCAAGGTGGGACATGACCTGTTGAATAACTTCTTGCGTTCCGCTGATGCTGTTTGGAAAGCAAGGTAAGGATGAGTGGCAGACAAGAGCTTTTCGGAAGTGATAAGATGGGGCGATTTTGCCCAGGCTGCTTGATCCGTTCGCCCTGAGCTTGTCGAAGGGCATGTTCGTGGTTCGACGGGCTCACCACGAACGGAATTGCCCTATCCCTTGCTGTGAAAAGATTGTTTTCATTCTTCGTGGTGCCAATGGCAATTGGCATGATTGATTGCGAGCAAAGCGAAGTAGGCTAGGTTCTATCCGTGGTGGGCAGCCAGCAAAGGGGGTCCTCAGCTAAATAATCGCCATAGAGGGTAGCAGCCACGTTCCTTCTCATTCGGGGCAGATAGTCCGTTCTAGCTTAATCGTATACTAAAACACGGATGCTGCTCCGGGCCTCTGCCTCGGCGACTATCCACTTATTGTTGGTCACTGCCAAGGCTTGGAACTTCTCCGAATAGCTTTCATATCTGCTGAACGCCACATGCCTGGAACTACGATTCTCTACCTTAATCAGGACTTCTGCCGGTGTGGAAGAGCTGGCTTTTAAGGGGATCTTGAACTCCTCCACAACTTGGTCTGGCCAGAGCGTTAAGAGGCCGATGAATCGCTCGGAAACAAGGACTTTAACTTCCTTAGTCTCATACTTGGGCAACAATTCCAGCTTCTCGCCAGGTGCCTTTGATATATAAGGAATCAGCCACTCCCTGGGGCCGTGACCTGTCCTAAGAATTATGCCCCCATAAAAGGGATATTTGTATTCCCCTCTACACGCCTTCTGGAGATTGGTAATACCAAGCTTTAGCATCTCGCCGTGTTCGGTATTCACCATCTCAAGGCAATAAACTTCTGTTTCTTCTGTGAGTCCTAACTCCTTCGCTACCCAGGTGGGGTTGACTATTTCCGTATATGGCTCTCTGGAGATTGCTGCCACCGGTAAGTAAAGCTCAATGTCGCTAAGGTTTTCAGAGCAATAAATTGCGACCTCATAATAAGAATAGCCACGTGTGGGTAGGGATATGTAGCCACACAGCAAGGGTGGTAAGAGCAGCACAGCTAAAACCCAAGCAACCTTGAAGCGCTTGATTCTCCTAACCAGCGCCGCCCCGCTTCCTATTCCGCCGCACATAAGCCCTCCCAGAACCAAATTCATTACCATCCCCATTAGGCTCCCAGGTATCACCAGCGCAAAACCCCAGTAGCCTATGAAAAGCAACAAGCCGCATAGAGCGCCTCTTTTCACAGAGGAGAAGTAACCAAAGACGAATGCCCACAGAGGAACGAGACAGAAAAGCAGGCTACTGAATTGAAATGCAAAGTATGCATTGGCAAAGCCAACCATCAGAGCCAAAACCGGGATGCATATCCTTTTCATTTCGTCTTGCCCAGGCAGGCCTGAATTAATGCGAATTATACATCGTCAACCAGGAAATAGCCATCCGAACATACTAAAATAGCGATTAGCTTCAGAAGTTGAGATTTTGGGTGAAGACTGAACAAATTCTCCCTGTCATTGCGAGCAAAGCAAAGCGGGCTAGGTTCTATCTGTGGCGGACAACCAGCAAAGAGGGTCCTCAGCTAAATAATCGCCACAGTGGGCATAAGCTCTGCCTCGACACCCTCCGCATAGCTTGTTAAAAGAGCATGCCCCACACTTACCCTTTAGATTTGCTCTATCTCGAAGAGATTGGAACAATGGGGAATCGCTCCATATCTCGGTTAGAGGGGTGTAATGCACATTTCCTGCACTTACAGGGAGGAAGGGGCAAGCCCACACTTCGCCATTGGGTTTAATATAGCATAACCCGCTGCCAGCAACACATCCCTTGAATAGGCTTGAAGCAAACCTATTCCCTAACCTTCCCGCCCCGTTCCTTCGCAATAAATACGCCCAGTAAATAGGGGAGCAAATAGGCTCGATTATGGCTTTGCAATTCTTTTGTTTGTCTGAGACCATCTGTATCAAATTGGCATACTCCTTCATTGATAGCTCCTCCTCCTCCTCCCCCCGCCCCGTAGGGATTAGCTGGTAAAGCAAAACAACCTCGGCATCTAAATCACTGGCTAAGTCGAGGAGTCGAGGAATCTCGGAGTAATTTGTTTGCATCACAGTGGCATTGATTTGCAGTCCCATCCCCGCCTCTCGGCTGGCATATATCCCTCTCATACTTTGCTCAAATGAACCAGGAACCTGGGTGATGGACTCATGGGCTTGAGCATTGGCGGCGTTAATCCCAATTGCCATATTGATTACACCAGCCCTTTTTAATCTTCTGGCTACCTCCGAAGTTACCAGGGTGCCGTTGGTTGCTACTGATACCTGGAAGCCGAGAGAGGAGGCATATTCTATAAGCTCGAAGACATCGGGGCGGAGTAAAGGCTCGCCGCCAGTAAACGCAAGCATGCGAAATTCTGGAATCTGAGCCATCTCTTGGAGCAGCCTCTTCCCCTCTTCGGTGGTTAGCTCGTCTGGTTGTCTTTTCCCTCCACTGGCATGACATTGTCGGCATTTGAGGTTGCATGCCATAGTGATCTCCCATACTGGGTGGATGGGGAAGCCAATGCAACCCATCCCTGTAGCCCCGGCTACAGTGGGAAGCGTTTTCATCCCCTTCAGAAGCCAAAGGGGGAGCTTCCTCCAATGCACCAGATAGCTAAGATATAGGATGCTTAGGGCTTGCCTGGCTATGAGGGTGGGAGGATTATAGAAGCTCTTTACCACTTTCTGACCAGATTGGAACAAAATACCCCTAGCCCCTCGAAGGCAAAAATAACCGCAGCGAGGGCGCCTATTATCACCAGGTCGTTATATCCTGTTTCCCTTAACCCTAACCCGGCTATGATGAAAACAGCAATGTAAATAAAAGTGATGAGATGGTCTATCAGCATGGTTCTCAGGGATATAGCTTCCAGGACTTTGGTGTTCTCCAGGTTTCCCTTTTTCCTCAGGGCTAGGATATTCCATCCGATAAAGGGCAGAAGGATTAGGGAGAGGAGGGCACTGAGCTTGGGTATGCCAAAGAAGATAATAGCTATGATATTTATATAGCAAAGGATTAATACCACAGAATATAGGATGGCAGCCTTTTCCTTGCCTAGCTTGGCTGCCAGATTTCTTTTCCCCACCAGCCTATCAGCGTCTATATCGGGAATCTCATTTATAAGGATGACCAGAAAGATACTGAAGGCTCCAGGGAGGGAGACTAGGGTGGCTACTTTATCGATATGACCTACTTGAAGATAATACCCCATTATGGTAGCCAGCCAGCCACAGGAAAACCAGATAGCCAATTCTCCCAACCCTCGGTAGGACCACTGTAGAGGCTTGGCAGTGTAAAAGTAGCCCACAAAAATTGCTAGGGCTCCAAGTGGGATGGTGAGCCAACCAGTGTGATAATAAAAATATAGCACCAGCCCAATGATGCCCGATAGAACCAAAAGGATATGGGCAGCAATAAAAGCCTGGCTTCGCTGTATTAAACCCAAAGGAAGCACTCGGGAGCCGCCGGAGAGGCTATGGAATCCCTTATTTATAACATCAGCTTCATAGTCATAGTATTCATTGATTAGGTTTGTCATCAGCATAACAAAGAAGACAGCCAGTATGGAGAGGAGCAATACTGCCCATTTGATGGGATAACCCTGGCTCCAGGCAATAGAAACTCCTATGAGGAAAGGGAGCATTCCTCTTGCAGCGGCGCCAAAGCGTGAGAGGGTGACCCAGGATATAGTGCGTTGTTTGACAGAGACAGCTTGCATCTACTTTTCCTCCTTGTGAGCTTGGGCTATATGTTTCACCCAGCACTTCACATGCACATAGACGGCGCAACGAGCGCAGTAGTAAAGCCTGGTATCAGCCCTTTTCCCACAAACTGGACAGTTCATAGTTTAGCCCTCCTGAAGGAATTTTTTCTTTATCCTTACCTCATCGCCAACCTTAGCACCAAGCAAGCTGGCGGCGCTACCATTTTTGGCTGCTATTTCCAGGTATCCGCTGCTGCCCGGGATTGCTAATAATTCATCGCCCTCAATATAGGAAGCACTCAGCCCCTCGATGCGATGCCCGGCGACTTCAAGGCTTATTTTATTGGCAGGGAGGTCTTCTTCTTTCACATCGGTTATAAGGTTGCCAAAGTGGTCGATGTGGAGAATATGACCGATTAATCCATCTGCACTGGTTTGAGGTTTGGGGACAGAAGAGGCGAAAAGGGAAGTGATAGTTGGTCCAAACTCCCCAAGCGGCACACCCAGTGAGAGGTGAGCCGCCACCGGGGCAAAGATGTCACGAGCATGAAAGGTGGAGCTAACCGGGTGATGCCAAAATTTTTGGTTTTTGATGTCAATTGCCTCAAATCCAGGTGGTAGCGCGCTCTCTATAGGGAGATCCACGGTTTTCTCAATTGGCGAAGCCTTTTCGAGGATATAGCTTAAAACACCATTGTCTGGAGCAACGAATAGAGCATAGGGGGTTTTTAGGATAACTGCCCTGCGCTGGCTACCCACCCCAGGGTCAACAACTACGACATGGATTGTATCTTGGGGGAAATACCGGTAGACGGTGCTGATTACGAAGGCTGCCTGAGCGATATTCTGTGGCTCGATAGAGTGGCAAATATCTACCATAGTAGCTTTGGGGTTGATATTCAAAATCACCCCTTTCATCGCTGCCACATAAGCATCACCCAGACCAAAATCGGTGGTCAGGGTTATGACACCAGTCATAAAATTCTAACTTCCCATCCTGAGGCTGATGATGGAGATGATAACGAATAATACTATTAGGGCGATGGTGGACTGAAATAGGGTTTTTTCTATTCCCCTCCTGGTGCGGTAGACTGATTCAGGCTGACCAAATATCCCTCCCAGCCCCCCACCTCTCACTTGGAGCAGGAGGATTGCAATCAAAACCACCGCAATTATTATCTGAGCGATATGAATATAAGTTAGCATTTTTAATGATTATACCTAAAAAATGCCATGAATTCAACAGTGGCTCTCCCGAGATTGTTTATTAATAACTCGTAGGGACAGACCTAAAGGTCTGTCCGTCCTTCTGGGGATAGAGGCGGTAGCGGAGATGCGCTTAGGAGAGAAGTGGGGCATAACCTGGAATAGCCTCAGTTTGCCCCACATAGGTGTTAGCAGGCAAGGTGGTTGCTACTGCCTCTGGAAACGCCTCAGTTACTGCCTCGATTGCTTCAGTGCTCCAAGATAAAAACCTTAAGTCATAGAGTTCTACATTAGGATAGGGGTGCATACCTGTAAAAAGTATTGCGTCAACTTCTCCCCTCATCAACGCTAGAAAGCGCGAAGCCAGATTAGGAAAATAAATAACGATCATATCATCGAAGGTAATTCCCTCTGCCTCCAGCCCTATTCTTGCCCATTGAGTGTATGTAGAATCAAGCGGTGGCAAGGCTATAACCTTGCCCCGCAAATCGGGTATGGTAACAATGCCGGAGTCGGCTCTAGTGACAACAAGCTGCGTTAGCATATTGAGCATATTGATGTCAATCACCTCAATATAATCGGTCTTGGTCTCTGTGTGTGAGCCACCAGGTCCAGTTACTGTGAGGGAGACCGTGTATTTCCCTGGGGTCTCATAGGTATAGGATGGGCTCTGCTCCGTGCTATCCACCATGCCATC
>SDBU01003253.1_pt1 | contig 20782 bp, 19 predicted proteins | sample 2277071 | NCBI WGS metagenome assembly SDBU01 (sample SAMN10397929, study PRJNA504765) | marine sediment metagenome | isolation source: marine sediment core GS08_GC12, 126 cmbsf | place: Arctic Ocean: Gakkel Ridge, Loki's castle | collected 2008
AAAGTCCCTGTCGACATGGACGGATGGTTCCTGGAAGCGCATGTCAAACTGCGACCGGTGGAATTCGCAAGCAGCGGAATCTTCCTCGCCGGCGCAGCACATTATCCGAAATTGCTCGACGAAACCATCGCGCAGGCTCGAGCCGCGGCTTCACGCGCGGCTGTGATACTGACACAGGAAACGCTAAGTGCAGGGGGGGCAATCGCTCTGGTAGACCCCCAGGCATGTGTCGGTTGTTTGACCTGTGTCCGTATTTGTCCATTCAGCGTGCCGGAGGTCAAGGACAACTTCACAGGCGTCGCCGGAATCGTCGGAACTGCGTATATCGAGCCAACGATATGCCAGGGTTGTGGAACCTGCGTTGGAGAGTGCCCTGCAAATGCTATTGAATTGCTTCATTACACACACCAGCAGGTGGAAGCCCAAGTCCTTTCGCTTTTTGATGTGGGGGCGATGAACGAGGGTAATTAAGGTTGCAACATGAACGACCGAGAAGGTACAACACTACAGATCGTGGCCTATTGCTGCCATTACTGCGCCTATGCGGCTGCTGATCTGGCTGGTGTCCTGCGACTTAGCTACCCGGCCGAAATGAGGATCGTGGAAATCCCATGTTCCGGCCGTCTGGATCCGTTGGAAGTTCTTCACGCCCTAGAACATGGCGCCGATGGGATAATGGTGGCCGGTTGCCTGGAGGGCGACTGTCATTTTCAAGAGGGAAATCTCAACGCCCGACGGCGGGTCAGCCATATCAAGGACATCATCACTGCTATCGGTCTCGAGCCCGAACGAATCGAGATGTTTAATATGTCATCTGCAATGGGGAAGCAATTCGCCGAAGCCGCAACCAAGATGACCGAACAGATAATGGAACTAGGACAAAATCCACTACGGTAAGACGGGTAGTAAGGTGTAAACTTGCCAACAGAATCAAAAATATACAGGTAGATGGTATCCAGGGTGAGGCAAGGAACCTGAAAAGATTTTTTATCAGCGTAGCCCTGAGGAGAGACGTATATGATCACTGCAGAACAAAAACCTCTAGAGGAAATAAAAGGTCTGATCGCAGACGCGGAGAATGTGCTCGTCGTGGGCTGCGGCACGTGTGTAACGGTCTGCTTCGCGGGCGGTGAGAAGGAAGCCGGGATCCTGGCTACGAGCCTGCGCATGACCTCCAAGCTGGATGATGCTCCTAAAAATGTAACGCATACGACCGTACAGCGACAGTGCGAATGGGAATACATCGACCCCCTCGCGGATGAAATCCGCGAGGCGGATGTTGTGCTGTCCATCGGCTGCGGCATCGGTGTTCAGGCGATCGCCGATCGTTTCCCAGATGCCATCGTCGTCCCCGGCTTGAACACCACATTCCTCGGGATGCCTATTGAACAGGGAATATGGGAAGAACGCTGTGCAGCATGCGGCGAATGTATTCTAGGATTAACGGGTGGCATCTGCCCGATTGCGCGCTGCGCAAAGCAGCTGCTGAATGGACCCTGCGGCGGATCCCAAGATGGAGTTTGTGAAATCGACCCGGATACTCCTTGCGCGTGGCAATTGATCTATGACCGCCTTAAGGGTCAGGACCGGCTGCATCTCCTCACGGAAATCCAGCCACCGAAAAATTGGTCCTCGAGCAGGGATGGTGGTCCGCGCCGAATCACACGTGAAGATCTGCGTCTCGAAGCCGAAGCGGCAGAGTAGACTAGAAGGAGCAACGAACATGACAGAAGCTCAAAGCAACGGCTATAAATCTGGTTCTAGACTGGAGCGCATTCTGCGCGACGGTCATTTTGCCGTGACCGGAGAGCTCGGCCCCCCACAGAGTTCCAACGGCGACGTCATTCGCGAGAAAGCTAAGATTCTACTTGGGTTTTGCGACGCGGCGAATATCACCGACAACCAGACGGCCATCGTACGTATGTCGAGCATCGGCGCAGGCACAATCGTGGTTCAGGAAGGCTTAGAACCCATCATTCAGATGACCTGCCGCGACCGCAACCGCCTGGCGATGCAATCCGATCTTATGGGCGCTTATGCGCTCGGTATGCGCAATGTCCTATGCCTTACTGGCGACCATCAATCCTTCGGCAACCACCCGACGGCTAAGAACGTCCACGATCTTGATTCCCTGCAGCTTCTCCAAATGATGGTCGGAATGCGAGACAAGAAGCTTTTCCAATGCGGAGACGAGATCAAGGGTATTGAACCGCGCTTTTTCCTTGGAGCGGCTGCAAACCCCTTCGGAGATCCTTTCGAGTACCGCCCTTACCGCCTGGCTAAGAAAGTAGAAGCCGGAGCGGATTTCATTCAAACCCAACTCATCTACAACGTGCCCCGATTCGAGGAGTACATGGAGAAAGTCTACGATCTGGGTCTTCATGATAAAACTTACATCCTCGCTGGCGTTGGGCCGCTGAAATCACCGGGGATGGCGAAATACATGCGCGATCAGGTTCCCGGTCTCGACGTGCCAGACGAAATCGTGGATCGCATGACCGCTGCGACGAAAGGCATCGACAAGGAAGACAAGAAAGCTCGCCGGGAAGCCTGGAGATCTGAAGGCATTCAGATTACGATTGAGTTAATCCAGAAAATGCGCGATATCGAAGGTGTGAGCGGTGTTCATGTCATGGCCATCGAGTGGGAGGAAGCGGTCCAGCCCATTGTTGAGGGCGCGGGATTAATGCCCAGACCGGAAGTTACGGCTCTACCTGCTTCCAGCACCGAGACCGGGGAGTAACGAGGCGCTTATGGAGACACAAATCAGCACGGATCTCGCCCGGCGAATTCAAAAGGCCACTGGGGAGAACGTCTTTCTCTGCTATCACTGTGTTAAGTGCACGTCGGGCTGCCCACTTATCGAACATTTCGATCTCGCACCAAACCAGATCATGCGCGCCGCCCAGTTGGGTATGGAAGACGTCATTTTCGACAGCAAAACACCGTGGCTCTGTGCTTCGTGCCAGATCTGCACGACACGCTGTCCACAGGGGATCGATATTGCCAAGGTAATGGATTTCATCGTCAGCGAAGCCCTGGCAACAGGCGTTAAGCCCAAGGTCCCAGAAATTGCTTTGTTTCAAAAAGTCTTCTTGCGAGATGTGGATATTCTCGGTCGCTCCTATGAACTGGGGCTGACGCTAGAAATGAATATGAGGACCAAACAACCGTTTAAGGACCTCGGCTTCGGCTTGAATATGATCAAACATCGCAAGATCAACTTCCTGCCGAAGATCGTGAGGAAAAGAAGGCGGAAGGCTCCTCTCGCTCCGGCTTCCAGGCCTTCAAACGAAGTCGGTTATTACCCGGGCTGTTCACTTCACTCGATGGCCAAGGAATTCGATGATTCCACTCGATCTGTGCTGGAAAAGTTGGGACTTAAACCTGTCGAGCCCGAGGGGTGGGTATGCTGCGGATCGACTCCTGCCCACCGAGTCGATCATAAAAAGGCTACTCGCCTTCCGCTCGAGAGTCTGATCTTACTCGAACAGGATGGGTTGAAAGATGTAACCCTGCCATGCGCCGCATGCTTTAATCGGTTCAAAGCAGCTGCGCGCGATCTAAGGCTCGACCCAGATCTAAAAGCTGAGCTCGACAACGAACTTGGTTATGTTTATCAAGATAGCGTGGCCATCCACTCAGTCGTTGACCTCATCGATGAACGCATCGGCAGCGAGGGCGTCGCCGCCCAAGTCACTCGCCCGCTCGAAGGACTTAACGTTGCCTGCTACTACGGTTGTCTGCTCACGCGCCCACCCGAGGTGACCGAATCGAAAGACCCTGAATACCCGATGGCAATGGACCGTCTGATAAAGGCTCTGGGCGCGACGGTTGTGGATTGGGATTGCAAAGTCTCTTGCTGCGGGGCTTCGTTGTCACTGACGCACACGGATATCGTGCTCGAGATGAGTGGCAATATACTGTCCAATGCACGCGCCCGTGGCGCGGATGTGATCGCTCTTGCTTGCCCGCTCTGCCATATAAACCTCGACGGCCGCCAAACTCAAATGGATGTCGACGAGGCCATGCCCGCTCTTTACTTTACGCAACTCATGGCAATAGCTTTCGACATCCCGCGGGATGCTGCTCTTGAACGCAACATGATTGACGCCCGTCCGCTGTTGAGGGAGAAAGGGCTTCTCGACGATTAGCTTTAGAACACGCAGGGGGCCTTCGATATACACGCTCAACCACACAGGAGTCCTCATTATTAAACGCGTTTCGACCACGCGGTCAGCTATGAACTAACATCATCAGCTTCACGGGCTCCAAACAGATAACCAACACTGAGACAGGAGAGAGGTGACTCAGATGAAGATCGCCATTACGGGTAAGGGTGGAGTAGGAAAAACGACGTTAACCAGCCTGCTCGCTTATACATACGCTGACCTGGATTTCCAGGTGCTGGCTGTCGATGCCGATCCCTCGCCATGCCTCGGTGCGGCGTTGGGATTCCCCGACGACCTGCTCGCAGAGCTGACGCCGATCGCGCGTATGGATGAGTTGATTTATGAACGGACCGGCGCTCAGCCAGGAACGACCGGCGGTTTCTTCAAACTGAATCCACGCGTCGACGACCTGCCCGACCGCTTCTCAGCCGTCCAGGGCAACATCCGCCTGTTGGAATTAGGGGCAGTCGAAATGGGCGGTTCTGGCTGCATCTGCCCCGAAAGTACGATGCTGCGATCCCTGATCACACACATCCTCCTGCGTCGGGATGAGGTCGTGCTCCTGGACATGTATGCCGGTGTAGAACATCTCGGTCGAGCGACAGCCGACTCCGTCGATGCCATGATCATCGTCGTCGAGCCCACGGCACGCAGCATCGGGACTGCCACCCAGATCAAGTCGCTCGCACAAGACCTAAAACTCGCCAGGCTTTACTTAGTGGGGAGCAAGCTGCGCAATGAGGAGGATCGAGCTTTTATCATGTCTCGTTCCCCCGGTCTCCCTATCTTGGGCTACCTTTTTAATGATGAGCGAGTGATCGAGGCTGATCGGAAAGGCGTCCCTGTTTACAACCTATCGCCGGAGTTAACTGAGGAAACACAGAACATCGTTAAAAGTCTTCAATCTATCTAATCGAATAATTCCGATATTACTTTCCTGATGATATGTGAGCCGACCAGATCTATCTTCCTCCTGGTTAGTGAATACGTCTCCTCTTTAAGCGACCTTGGGGCTGTCTCCGAAGAACGGAGACAGCCCCAATAGCTCATACGCTGTGAGTGTTTGTTCTAATCCCTCATCTCACCTAACAGATTCGAGGCAGCATCTCGCCGGCAAGCACATCGACGACCCGGGTTCCCCCGATCGTTGTCTTCATTAATACCCGGCCTGCGGGTTCAGCCGTTACCTCCCCGATTCTCACTGCCTGTTCTCCATAAGGATGAGCATGCATGGATTTAAGGACTGCATCTGTGTATTCAGCCGGGATGATGGCAACAACCTTCCCTTCATTCGCCACGTAGAACGGATCAAATCCCAACATTTCACACGCGGCCATCACCGGAGGTGTGATCGGAATAGTAATTTCGTCGATCTGAATCGAGACATTACTCTGTCGAGCGATCTCATTTAAAGTCGTCGCTACGCCGCCGCGCGTAGGATCTCGCAGAACATGGATCGACGGACAAGCTCTAAACATGGTCTCAATGAGCCCGTTCAATGGGGCCACGTCAGATGTGACATCAGCTTCAAATTCGAGTTCGCCTCGTGCGGCTAGGACCGCTATGCCGTGTTCTCCAACGGGACCGGAGAGCAGGACAGCATCACCTGGTTCCGCCTTCGCACCTCCGACCTCTCGCCCTGCGCGAATGACACCTATGCCGCTCGTGGTGATGAAAATACCATCGGCCTTACCCCGCTCAGCGACTTTTGTGTCCCCCGCGATGATGACTACCCCTGCCTCATGTGCAGCGGCTTTCATGGACTCGAGCACTTTCTCGAGGATGAACATGGGTAATCCTTCTTCGAGGATAAAGCTTGCCGTCAACCAGAGCGGTTTTGCTCCCATCACTGCCAGATCATTTACGGTCCCTGCTACCGCCAGGCGACCGATGTCGCCGCCCGGGAAAAATAATGGGGCGACGATGTGCGCGTCCGTGCTGATCGCCAGACGCCCCGTTTTAGGGAGTTCCACAACCGCGGCATCATCACCGCGTAGCAAAGCGGGGTTCTCAAGCGGAGGGTAGAAAATCCTTGTGATTAAGTCCTGGGTCATTTTCCCCCCGCTCCCGTGGCCCAAGACGACGATATCATCATGCGCCAAAGGACGTGGACAAACCAATCCGTGGATCGTAACCTGGTCGTTCGCTTCACTCATCAGATACCTTCTCCGGGATCATGGGGTTCGGGTGCCGGTCGCAAGCGGAGCTTGCACATTCCAGACCACATGTCTGACTCGGCCAGCCCCACTACAAACCGCAAGCAGAGCTTGCGCACTCCAGATCTCATGTGGTCTACCGACTGCCCTACTACAAACCGCAAGCAGAGCTTGCGCATTCCAGATCTCGTGTTGACTCAGATAGCTTTGCTACTGGTTATATGCAGAGCCTCGCGCACTCCAAGTTATTCGGTTGCAAAGCGTCCGTAGCGATAATATGCAGCGCAAGCGCCCTCCGCTGAGACCATGGTCGCCCCTAAGGGTTTTTCCGGTGTACATTGCCTGCCAAAAGCCTCACAATCATGCGGCTTTTTTAACCCCTGCAAGATCAAGCCGGCGATGCAAAGCGGCGATTCTTCCGCTTGAATATTCTCAACATGAAAGCGTCCCTCGGCATCGAAGGCGGCAAACTCCGATCGTAGTTTCCATCCGCTTTGCGGAATCACCCCGATCCCGCGCCATTTCCGGTCACATGTTTCAAAAACGCGCGCTATCAAAGCTTGCGCCGGTTTATTTCCCTCAAAAGTCACTACGCGCGTATAGGCGTTCTCTGCAGCCACTTCCCCGCTCTCCAACAAGCGCACCACATGCAGGATTCCGCGCACGATATCCAGCGGCTCGAAGCCCGTAACGACAATCGGGACGTTATACGCCTCCGCGATGGGTGGGTATTCCCAGTACCCCATCACGGCACAGACGTGCCCTGCTGCGAGAAACCCTTGCACCCGGTTGTGAGACGAACCGAGAATGATGTGGATGGCTGGGGGGACGCGAACATGCGATACGAGCACGCTGAAATTATCCAATCCCAGCGCTTGAGCCTGCGAGACGCTCATAGCATTTGGCGGCGCGGTGGTCTCGAATCCTATGGCGAAAAATACCACTTCGCGATCCGGATTCTGCTGAGCGATTTTCACAGCGTCCAGCGGCGAGTACACGACGCGTACATCCCCACCCGTCGCGCGCACAGAGAAAAGATCCCGCTCTGACCCCGGGACCCGGAGCATGTCGCCGTACGATGTGAAGATCACCTCCGGACGTGAGGCGATGGCGATAGCTTTATCGATCAACTCCAAAGGCGTCACGCAGACGGGGCATCCCGGGCCATGAACCAATTCGATTTCAGCGGGTAGAAGCTGATCGATACCGTAGCGCACGATGGAGTGCGTTTGGCCCCCGCAGATCTCCATCACCACCCAGGGTTGAGTGACCGTGCGGCGAATCTCATCCAATACACCTTTCACCAGATCCGCGTCACGGTATTCGGTTACGTATTTCACGCTGCGCCGCCTTCCGGACCCATTTCTTCACCGATTTCTATAATCTGGCGTAACAAGTCGAGTGTCTCTTCCGCCTCTTCTTCGCTCATCATATTGATGGCGAAACCGACGTGCACAATGACATACTGACCGATCTCAACCTCGGGGACATATTCCAGACACACCTCGCGCGTTACACCGCCGAAGTCGACCTTCCCCATTTTTAAACCATTTGCTTCATAGATCTCATTCACTTTACCGGGTACACCTAGGCACATCCGCATTACCTCCGCTTCGTCAATTGTAAGTTCGTTTCACTCCCCCACAGAATTCGCTAATATCTTGTGGGCTGCGATGGCAGCTTGCCCGAGAGCCAAACCGCCGTCGTTTGCCGGAACCTTGCGATGAATCAAGATTTCGAAATCATCCCCCCGCAGAAGATCAACTGTCCTGCGCATCAGGAACATATTCTGCCACACTCCGCCGCTGAGGACGACCCGGTCTAATCCGTGCTTCTCACGAGCGCTTTTACAGACCGCGAGGACCGCCTGCGCAACCCCATTGTGAAAACGCGCCGCGATCGCTTGCGCCGAAACGCCATCCATCAGGTCGCTGACGATGGCACGGATAACCGGGGCAGGATCTAGTAATTCTTCACGGAGGCCAAAGTGATAGGCTCCTGTTTCGCCCCGGTCCGCCTGGGACTCGAGCTCAATAGCCGCTTGCGCCTCGTAGTTAACTTCTTGCCGCAATCCGATCAATGCGGAGACAGCGTCGAATAAGCGCCCCATACTGGACGTTTGCGGGCTGTTCAACCCGATCTCGAGCTGTCGTGCGACCACGCGCTGCTCCTCTTTGCTCGCTGCTTTGACAGGAGGAAGATCCTCGCTCCAGGGAAGCCCAGCCTTAGAGAGCCATGCTAGCGCCAATCGCCACGGTTTACGCACGGCGGCGTCGCCTCCAGGCATACGCATGTAGTCTAGATGGGCGAAACGCTCATAGTGCCGGTAGGTAGATATCAAGACCTCACCACCCCATATTGCCCCATCCTCTCCATAGCCCGTCCCGTCGAAGGCAACTCCGATAACGCTTTCATCCGCCGGCAAATTATGCTCGGCCATACAGGCGGCGATGTGCGCATGGTGGTGTTGAATTCCCATGGCCGGTAAATTATCGCGCTCCGCCCGTGCGATCGCGTAGCGGGTTGCCAGATAATCGGGGTGTAGATCGTAGGCGATGGCCTGTGGACTTACCCGGAATAGGCATTCGAAATGGATGATTCCATCTTCGAAAGATTGCAGGGTCTCATAATTTTCCATATCGCCGATATGGTGGCTCAGGAAGGCGTAGGTCCCCTTCGTCAGACAGAAAACGTTTTTCAATTCTGGCCCTGTGGCTAAAATGGATGGGCTTTCCCAGGCGAGCTTAAGAGGGAAAGGTGCATAGCCGCGTGAACGGCGCAGTAGATAGTTCCCACCATCGAAGGCGCGTACTACAGAATCATCACAGCGAGTGTGAATATCGCGATCGTTCATTAAGAATGCATCAGCCAAGACAGTCAGGCGACTGCGTGCCTCGTCATTACCTGTGGCGATTGGCTCCTCACTCAGGTTGCCGCTGGTCATAACCAGCGCCTCTGGAAAACCCTCGGTTTGCTCAAGAAGAAGTTCATGCAGCGGAGTGTAGGGCAACATCAACCCGATCGTGTTCTGCCCAGGCGCGACTGCACCGCTGATGGTTGATCCGCTCTTGCGATCGACGATCACAACCGGGCGTTCCCTCGAGAGCAGCAAGTCCCTTTCCGTCTCACCAAGTTCACAATGATCTCCGGCAGCATCGATGTCATAAACCATGACAGCAAAAGGCTTGTTAACCCGGAGTTTGCGGCGTCTCAGTTCGTTTACTGAGGCATCATTCGTCGCATCACAGGCGAGGTGGAACCCTCCCAGCCCTTTAACGGCCAAGATTTTTCCCTCACGAATCAACTGCCGCGCCGCATGAAGCGCCTCTTCCCGAGCGGCTAGTCGAACGCCGTTCTCTTCCAACCAAATCTGCGGTCCGCAGTCAGGACAGGCTACCGGCTGAGCGTGGAAACGTCGATCGCGCGGATCGTGATATTCCGCAGCGCACTCCGTGCACATCGCGAATGGTGCCATCGTCGTTTTCGGGCGATCGTAGGGGATATCCTGAATAATTGTGAAGCGCGGCCCGCAGTTTGTGCAATTAATAAATGGGTAGCGGAAGCGTCGATTCGTTGGGTCGTATAGTTCCCGGCGGCAATCCACGCATAGACTTACATCAGGCGAGATCGGTTGGGATACATCCGCGAATGACTTAGAGGGTAGGATTGTGAAATCCGGATGCAGACCGGGGTCACATGTCTCAACCTCCATGGAATCGATCCTTGCCAACGGAGGAGCGTTGGTTCGCAAAGACGCTATGAACGTATCCAGCGCGCTCGGCGACCCGTCGACCTCGATCTCGACCCCGGCCGAGGTGTTGCGCACCCAGCCGGTCAGCGATTGTGCTTCGGCCAAAGAGAAGATAAACGGGCGGAATCCAACCCCCTGAACCACACCCTGTATGTGGACCCGAACTCCTCTCACCTCACTCATTTAACAACTCGACGATGAGCCTCCATTTCGGCTTCCACCCATGCCAGGTAAACATCCAACCCTTCACCCGTACGGCAGGAAAGCGGGAAAGTCACAAGGCCAGGGTTGAGAATCTCCACGCCCTGTCGGAAATAATCCATGTCAAACTCAACATAGGGAAGGAGATCAATTTTGTTGATCACCAGCGCCTCCACCCCGCGATACATCCCTGGATATTTATAGGGCTTGTCGTCCCCTTCAGGAATAGAAGCTATGAGCACACTCTTATGAGTCCCGAGTCGGAAGCTCGCCGGACAGATGAGGTTTCCAACGTTTTCAACGATGAGCAGGTCTATCTTTTCGAGTGTCAGTTCTGATAGAGCGCCCTGGAGCATGATCGCATCGAGATGGCATTCCCCTCCTGTGTTGATCTGCACCGACTGCGCTCCTGCCGCGGCCGCACGGTCAGCGTCGATGCTTGTCGCCACATCACCGTCAACTACTGCAAGCTTCAGCCTGCCTTTAAGCTTTTTTATCGTATGCTCGATGAGCGAAGTCTTGCCAGCTCCCGGCGAGGCCATGAAGTTCAAACCCAGTATCCCGGCCGAATCGAGGGTGGATTGATTCTGCGCGGCGATATGATCATTTGCGCTGAGTATCTTCTCCACAATTGGGATGCGCTCTTTCATGCCAGTCCTCCCTGTAGATTTATCAACGTCGTTATGTGCCTACTCCACTTCGATTGCGTCCAGGCGGAATTCCTCTCCCGCCACAATCCGCACATCTCGGCTACCGCAGGCAGGGCAGCTCAGATCGAGCTCCTCGGGATGATAGACCTCATCGCACGCCTGACAGGCGATCTCGATCCTGACCCGACGAAAGTGCAGCACCGCCCCCTGCGCGACTGAGCCATCGCTGACAATATCCCAATAGAACTGCACCGAATCATCCACGATGGAGGAGAGTTTGCCGATAACGAGGTATATATCAGTAATCTTTTTCGCCTCGGCTTCCTTAGCATGACGCAGAGCGATCTCCAGGATGCTCTCCGTGATCGAAAGTTCATGCATGAGACCTCCGGGTTCCTAGCATATCTGCCCCATATTGACCGCCAAAGTGGAATATGTCACCTAATATGTACGAATTCACTCCAGTTTAGGGATATATCACCGCGGATATTTGGAACCATCCACCAGAGAATATTGTACCTAATGAGAGCGCGACCGCACGCCTGGTGTAGCCAGTGCGTGCGGTCTTTGGAGGATGAAGAAGTAATGCAGATGGTAGTGTGTTAAATTGTAAGTGGCCTTCTAAGGGTAAACCCAGTCATCAAACAGCGAACTCAGGTCGCAATCACACTTCTCTTCAGCGAGGCGCTTGAAATTGTCCCCCGTTCCGATATCCCATGTATATTCTTGTACATAAGTCTTGATGAAATCATCAAACAACTCAATTCCCATCACGTTTGCAAGCTCTGAGATGAAGATCGGTCCGCGTCCGTAGACAATCGCGCTGTACTCGCTCCCTTCGTACTCGCCTGCGGGCAGCCCAATGGGGATATTGGCGCCATCGACTCGGTCCCAACGAGACTGCCAGGAAGCGCGATAACTTTCTGCGGCTGATGAGCCGTAGGTGTCCTGGTAATACAAACCCGTTGCATATTGCGCTAAAGCCTCATCGAGCCAGGCTTCATCGGGCTGGTCATTGCCCACCATGTTATAGAACCACTGATGCGCGACCTCATGGGCAACCGTTGATTCAACATACACCTGGGATGGAAGACCGCCGACGATTTCGTCCGGGTCGTATAATCTGAGTGCTATCCCCATCACTCCTGGATACTCAATCCCCAATTCCAGCATCGGGGTGCTCATCAAATCCATCTCACGATAGGGATAGGTGCCAAACCGAGCATTAAAGCTTCGTAAAGTATTGGCTGAACTCTGCAAGACTACTTGTGAGCCCTCCCCCCACTCGGGGAAGGCGTAACTGTTGATCGTCGTCCCGCCCACCTTTTCGCTCGTAACCGTGAACTCCTCGCTCGCAGCCAGGTAAAAGTCGCGCGCCGGTCCATTGGCAAATGTAGTCGTTTGGATATCCCCAGCGACCGTGCGCTGAAGATGTACGCCGCTCGCGACCACCACCAGATCTGCGGGGGAATGCACCCGCACAAGATAGAAAGCAGCGTCGTTGTACGTCAATTCACCATTCATCTGTGGGACAGCAGCATTCCACCCCTCATCGTCATAGATGGGGATCATCGGGTAGAATATGTCGAGCACCAAGATATCTTCAAGAAAACCGAAGAGACCATAGTATTCCCCCATTTCCCGTGGTCTCTACATTAAAATCGAGCTCAAGCACCACACTTGAATTTGGCTTTAGAAGATCTGGAAGCTGGACTCTCAAGGAGGTATTCAACCGCTTCGAGTCTCGTTTCCACTTCTTCTCCATCCACGATCACGTTTGAAATGGTCAAGCGACCACCCATAATGTTAGGGTATAGACGAAAGTAAACAGCCCCCAGGGGTATGTCCACTTGATTCGTGAAATGGACTGCTTCATGCCCGCTTAGCAGGTTGAAGTCATCCGCAATAGTAAACTCGATGTGGTATTCCGTTGCCCCTGGCAGTTCGTCGAGGATCCCTTGCTCTGAGAGCACCCAATTCGCTCGGAATACATCGCGCTCACCCCATGGTGCATCAAAGATATTCTGTATCTCCTGCGTGGGTTCACGTGTGCCCACCGGCGCCGCGGTCTGGCAAGCAGCAAGCGAAAGCATGACCCAATGCGCAAACCATAGCGGATGAATTCTGGTTTTCCTAAGCCTCATCGCCGCGTCTCTCGAGGGTTGCTATTAATTCTCCACCTGCATCACACGATATACACTTAATATCCCTGATCGGTTTGAATTTCCAGAAGCTTCGACTGAGGGTCTTCCTCCCTCTCTCGGTCAGAGGCAAACATCGAACGTTGCATCATCTTCGCGAAGTAGATTCCTTAATAGCAGGCGTTGGCAACTGCTCAGTCTCTTAATGAGAGTTCCATAGATGGGTTTTACGCGGGATATCTTTTATTCCCACGCTCTCTCAAGTCGTTCATGGGGTATGATGATGGCATGCAGGACAAACCCGTATCAAAGCTCGACGAAGCCCCTCAAATCGACCCGTCATCCGCTTTGCGCCACGTTCCCCGAGAATTGCGGTCACGCTACCTTCGCGTCTTGTCCTTCTTCGTCGGTGTCCTGCTTAGCGTGCTGTGGTGGGACATCATTCTCCGGCGAGTGGGATTACGCCGCCTATCTAAAAGGACAGCCAACAGGCGCTACCGTCGAATCGCGCAACGCTTCAGGTCCCTTGCCACACACCTGGGCGGAGTGTGGATCAAAGTAGGGCAGTTCCTCTCCTCCCGCCTGGATGTCCTGCCGGATTCAATCACGGACGAACTTTCAAACCTGCAAGACGAAGTCTCCCCTGAGGCATACGAAACCATGCTAGGCGTAATGGAGAGCGAGCTCGATGGAGCGATAAGCACGCTCTTCGCTTCCATCGATGAGCAGCCACTCGCCTCCGCCTCTCTCGGGCAGGTCCACCGCGCAAGCTTGCCCAACGGCGATGCTGTGGTGGTAAAGATTCAACGCCCGAATATCCACGAGGTGATCCATACGGATTTGGAGGCGCTGGGATGGGTTGTGCGTTGGCTCAAGCGCTATCGCCCGATCACTCGCCGCGCCGATCTTGATGCGCTGCTGGAGGAGTTCAGCAGCACGCTGTGGGAGGAGGTCGATTATTTGGCTGAGGCCGACAACGCGCGGCGCTTCGCGATGATGTTCGCCGAAGATCCGCAGATCCGCATCCCCGAAATATATTCCGCCCTCACAACCAAGCGCGTCCTTACCCTCGAGGATGTGTACTTCATCAAGATCACAGATTTCGATGCGATCGAGGCCGCCGGCGTCGACCGAGCGCAGGTAGCGGACCGGCTTTTCCGCAATTACCTGCGTCAGATTTTCCTCGAGGGGTTTTTTCACGCCGATCCCCACCCGGGAAACCTGTTCGTCGAACCGCTAGGGCAGGGTAACTGGCGGCTCGTCTTCGTCGATTTCGGCATGGTCGGACATCTCACACCCGAGATGAAAGGCGGGCTGCGAGACCTGGTAATTGCCGTAGGCACGCGAGACCTAGACCGATTGATGCAGGCATTCCAGACGATGGGGGTAATCCTGCCTGGCGCGGACCTGGAACGCATCCGCCAGGCTGAAGCCGCGCTTTTCGATCAAATGTGGGGGAAGAGCATGAGCGACCTCACGAGAACGCACCCTCGGGAAATGCGGAAATTCGCCTCGGAGTTCCGCGATGTTGTCTACGAAATGCCCTTCCAGATGCCATCCGACATGATCTACCTCGGTCGCTGCGTCGCCATCCTCTCGGGGATGTGCACAGGGCTCGACCCCGACTTCAATCTTTTTGAGGGGCTGCGCCCTTTCGCCGAGCAATTACTTGCCGAGGATGGCGCCGACTGGCTTGGTGAGTTGCTGAAGACGCTTGGGGAGCAGATTCGAGTCCTGGCAACACTCCCGAAAAGGCTTGATGCGACGCTTGCCGTGATCGAACGCGGCGACTTCATTGTTACCGCCAAGGCGTCCCCTGAGCTTCAAAAACAGCTATCCCGCCTGACTTCGGCTGTATTCCGGCTGGTGGGAGTTGGAATATTTGCCGCCTTCTTGGTGGTGGGGAGCATCTTGTACATCAATGAGCAGTTCGTGCCGGGGATCATCTTTTTCAGCCTGGCGTTCGTATCTCTAACCTGGGCGCTGCTTAAACCGTTGAGGTAGGTGCTACGACAGTAATATTCAATTGGGGGACAAGACGAGGGCAACTGCGACCCATAAGAAACTGATACTGAAAAAAATCCTCATCGTTAAGAACGACGAGGATTTCGGACAGAAATGCACGCTCATACGGCTCTAGCTAGGGGGCTCTTCGGATTACATACGCCCCAACGCGTCGTCGATCAGACCGCGGATACCCAGAAGAACCTCACGCCTTGCGGCCTTGCGGTGCTCGATGAACTTCGGTGGAAGTAGCGCCCGCATGCTCTCACGCATTTCCGCATGAGCATTGCGCATATGCTGGCGAACTTCTTCGGACGGTTTGTAATTCCTCTTGCTCTGCTTTGGCGACTTTTCTTTCTCGGCCATTTCTACCTCCATACCCATTGCCCTTGACTCTCATTATACAGCAGGAGGCAACCGATATGTTCTGGCGTGCTCATGCACTAAAGGTTAGTCTAATCAATTGCGCCCAATCTCTTGGGATACCCCCCTCTCAACAACCCTAATTCCTCTGCACTGTGGCTTAATTCCCGACCTCGGCGCTGGTGGATGCAATAACCACCGGCAGGTTTGGCACGGTGTCGATATAACTCAGGAAACGTTGAATTTCATCCGCGTCCTTACCGCGCAGATTATCTGCCCAGCGGAAACTTATCGTCTGATAGAGCAGCTCTACTTTTACTGTAAGAGGACCTGCTGCTGAACCGATGTCCACCGCGTACTGAATGCTGTCTCCGCCACCCTGAAAATCATCGTCTTCCATTGCGCCACCGCGCACGGCGATGTCCTCATAGGGGGCTTCCTTCTCAAAACCATCTGGCAGAAGGCGGTTGTCCTTGCGGTAAGCCGCAGCTCGCATGAGGGTGGTCGTGATCTTCCCCTCCGTGTTCTCCATGATCGCCTCATAGATCTGCACCTGATCCTGATCTACGATCGCCTGATAATGTTGTTCGACCTGCTCGGGGTCGGCGTCGTTATCGTTGCCAATGATCGAACCGTCCTCCTTGAAGCCGCCCGATTCGAACACGACTTTGCCGTTGTTGTCCAAGATAGTGAAATGCAGCCAGGTGCGTCTGGATGGGTAACCGGTGGGGAATTTATGCCCAGCCAAATTACGGACAACGACGTCGGCGATGATGCGTGTTCCAGAGAGCCGCACATCCTCGAACTCCACCGTCGCGGAATTATTCTGAAGTTGGTTCAATGTGCGCTCGATTGCAGCGTCAAAGTTCTCGCTCGAGGAAGTCACGCCCAATTCATCGCCGAACTCGTCCAGGATCCCCAGCATGTATGCATTTCCCCCGACGAAACTGTGCACAGCGAAAGGACTGCGCAGCGTGTCGCTCATGATCGATATCTTCACACCGCCATCCGCCTCCGGCATGTGGCAGTCCTGACAAGCCTGCGTCCGGCGATAGCTACTGTAATACCACTCAAAGTAAGGGACTTGCTCCGGGAATATTCCGGCAATTTCATCCGCAGCATCGACAAATGGAGTGTAGAGTGTATGGCAAGATGCGCACAATTCCGATTTCGTAAGATGCAAACCTTGGACCGGCCGATAGCCGGAGGCAGCTTGCATGATCCTCGCCAGCGAGTCCTCGACCTTATACGGGCCGAAGATCAACCGGTCGGGGGACCTTAGTTCATCATCGATATTAAACCCGCCGCTGAATGTCTCCTCGGTCCCCAGGCCCTCTTCGCGAATCTGGTGGCAAACCGCACAGGAGACGCCATCCATTGCCAACGTGTGCAGATCGTTCTGCGGGTTGAGAAATCCCTCTTCACCGAACATGACGCTGGTCTCACCCTGGCTTACCGCGCTGGTGCGCGCCATCGGCATATGGCAGGTTACGCACTTGCCCTCGATGATTGAAGCCAGATCCGGCAGACCCATCACCTCAGAGCGGACCGTAGCCTGCCAGTAGGGATCGCGCGCCGCGTTCGCCATCATTGTCGCCCGCCAATAGCTGTCGTTCGAGACGTCTGCGCCGCTGTCATCCTCCATATTCGTATGGCAAAGCGCGCAGGAGCCGGAAGTCGAGAACAGATCCCCTATTTGCACCGGAAGCGGATCGCCTTTCCGCCTCGCCTCCTCGCCGGACTCCGTCGCCGGCGCCAAGATCTGAGTAGCCGTTGGCGGGGGTGTCTTCGTCGGTTGAGGTAAATTCGTCGGTGGGGGAGGTGATTCTGTCTCCGTCGCTCCCGCTCCACACCCGGTGAGGGCCAAAGTTAATGCTAGCAAGATCCATACTCTCTTCATCTTACGACTTACTCCCTGTTCTAAATCCCTGCGATCAATAGGGAACTAGAAAACAAAACGGCCATCCTTATAAAATAGCTCGCCATCAACAAGGATCTCGCCCCCCGCTTGCATATCCGTGATCATATCCCAGTGGATGGCTGACTTATTCACGCTGCCTGTCTCTGGATAACCGGCACCGAGCGCCATATGAATCGATCCGCCAATCTTCTCATCGAAAAGAATGTTCTTCGTGATCCTGTCCACGCCGTAATTCAATCCGACGGCGAATTCGCCCAGATACCTGGCCCCTTCGTCAGCCTCAAGCATGCTGTCGAGGAATTGCTGATTCTTGTCGGCGCGTGCCTCGACGACCCTGCCCTCTTTAAAAACCAATTCAACGCCCTCGACCTCGTTCCCACCTAATACGGATGGATAGGAAAAACGCACACGGCCTTCGACAGAATCCTCAACCGGGCCGGTGAAGACCTCCCCGTCGGGCATATTGTTGTCACCGCAGGCGTTGATGAACTTTCGACCTTTGATCGAGAGCTTTAAATCGCAATTCGGTCCCTGCACCTCAACCTGGTCATGTCCATTGAGCGCTTCGACAATCCTGTTTTGCTCTTCCTTAATGCTGAGCCAATACTTGATCGGGTCACTCGCCGGGTCATCGACATGACAGGCTCGATAGACAAAGTCTTCGAACTCCTCCAGGCTCATCTCAGCGTCCTGGGCATAGGCCTGTGTGGGAAATAGTGTTGTCATCCAGCGAAACTCGCGGTTTTTTCCACGCGCAAACTGATTTTCAAGAACACTTTGCGTGGCTTTCCCACGACGCGTAAGGCGCGCCTTGTCGATGCCCGTAAGTAACCTGGTGTTGCTCATAGAGTGGATTCGAATGCGCGATTCAAAGTTCTCATACACAAGGTTATAGAATGTGGGGGGATAGTCGAGTTGATCGTCGTTCGCATACTGCAGGAAGATATCATCAAGGCCGGTAAGCGTGGCTTGACCCGCGAGCGAGATGGATAAATGCGGATGCCCACCTGCTTCCAGGATCTCCCGGAAACAAGCCCGCACCAGCGGTTCGGCAACTGGTTCCGCCTCGATTAATACCCGATCGCCTGGTCGGATGTCGTTAGAATATTCGACCAGTACTCGTGCCAGACTTTCGACTCTAGGATCCACAGAGATTTCTCCGTATACAAATTTTCGTCCTTTGGCCTGCGATTATACTCCTCCCTCCGACGCGCCGCATCTTTGAAGACCCCCACCTGGAGACCGCGATGGCATGCAGGAAGAGTCCCTCCATTTCGAGTGTGAAATGGGTGCCTCCTTTATTCAAACTCTAACCCAATGTTCCTAATAATCGGGTGTTTGATTTGACCCATCCCCTTCTTTCCGCGATACTCTGCCCATGCGCAAGATTATTCATTGCCTGGCAGTTATTCTGTTCGTCACAAATAGCGGTTGCTCGGTCTTTGGAGGCAGCACCGCTCTGGATTCCATCCCGGAAATCGATCGCCCACAAGGCACAGAGGCCACGGCCTACACCGCCCCAACCCTACCCCCGGTCAACACGCCGACGCCCACCCCAACGATTACACAAACCCTGCCTCCAACCCCTTCGCCGTTCACCGTCATCATTATTGATACGCCCACACCCGAGATCGCCCTCTCAACATCCATAGCCACCCCAGACTTCAACTTTGGCGGCTGGGAGCGCTACGAGACAACATACACAAGAATCGCCTTCGATACCCCCATCAATATGGCGACCCGCGATTACGGTCGTTTGATTCGCATTGGTGATCTGAATTTTAGCGATGGTGGGATCCAACTTTTCATCGAGGTCCAAGTGGATCATGCCTCTTCGGGCTACCTGCCGGATGGTGTTAATCCATCCGATCCACGCAGCGTAATTGATGGCATCCTACGCGAGTTCGAGAAGAACTACACAGAGGTAACGATGATCCGACCTGTTACCACTGTGAACATACATGGCTACCCTGGCTCAGACACCGCCGTGCGCACACAGTTATCCTCAGGGTCAGAAACTGACGAATTGATCTGGTATTTGGCGGCAGTCGTCCATGAAGAAACCATCGTGCGGATTTATGCCCAATCTCCGGCAAGTACCGGGGGAACTTACCTCGCGTTCGCACAGCACATGATTGAGACCATCGAATTTCTCCCGGAGCCATAGCTGTCAACCTAATTAACCAAACCATCGATTACTGTGAACCACCAAGGTCAGATTTCGTTTACAAATTACGCCTTCCTTATTGACTGTTGCATGATATAAATCGTAATAGAAGTGAAGCCGAGATCGTATAGTTCAATCCAAGTGGTTGAAACCAATGCCAACGAATCTCCCTCCAGAATACTTCGCGGTCGATAAACGCTATCGCGCCGCGACCACAACCGAAGAGAAGATCGAAACACTCGAAGAGCTGCTCGGTACCATCCCGAAACATAAAGGGACGGACCATCTGCGCGCTGACCTTCGCAGGAAACTCTCCAAATTCAAAGATTCAATGCAAAAGGGGAAAGCTGGAAGCCGTCAGGTTTCTGCCTTCAGCATCAAAACAGAAGGCGCGGGACAAGTCGCCGTCGTTGGCCCGGCCAACGCTGGCAAATCTTCACTGGTTGCAGCGCTGACAAACGCACAACCCGAGGTGGCCGAATATCCCTTTTCAACCTGGAATCCCACCCCGGGCATGATGCTGATCGAAAACGTCCAGGTCCAGCTTATTGATACACCCCCGCTCAACCGCGATTTCGTTGAGCCGGACCTCATTGATATGATCCGCCGCGCCGATCTCGTTCTCATCACCATTGATATCCAGGCTTCCCCCTTCGATCAACTCGAGGAAACGGTCACCTTTCTTGAAAGTCACAGGATCATCCCGCTGCACCGGAAGGATGGCTTCCCCCAAGATCTACGCCACACATTCCTTCCTTTCCTGATCGTTGTGAACAAAGTAGATGATGAAAACCTGGATGAGGACTACAAGGTCTTCACAGAACTGCTTGAAGACGCCTGGCATACCGTGTCGATCTCAGCGACGACCGGCTACAATGTCGAGCAATTCAAATGGACGGTGTTCGACTTATTGGAGATCATCCGAATCTACTCTCAAGCCCCAGGGAAGGAGCCTGACCTCAAATCGCCTTTTGTCTTGCGGCGAGGAGACACCATCGAGGAATTCGCCGCTCAAGTCCACCAGGAAATCGCCAGTGATCTCAAGACTTCCCGAGTCTGGGGAAGCGCAGACTTCGATGGACAAATGGTTGGGCGTGATTACGTCCTGCATGACGGCGATGTGGTTGAGCTGCGCGCCCGATAATCCCGGGTTCACGGGTTTTATGAAGCTCCTGGCAAGAAAACCCCACTGCTTGCGGTGGGGATGAATTGCCCCTTATGTCACTTTTTGATATAGTCATGTTATGCATAAAAGG
>SDBU01003254.1_pt1 | contig 20782 bp, 37 predicted proteins | sample 2277071 | NCBI WGS metagenome assembly SDBU01 (sample SAMN10397929, study PRJNA504765) | marine sediment metagenome | isolation source: marine sediment core GS08_GC12, 126 cmbsf | place: Arctic Ocean: Gakkel Ridge, Loki's castle | collected 2008
TGGCATATCCTGCTGACCAAGGCAGCGAGCCGGTTGTCATCGGCCACGTTTTGGGGCATTGTAGAAACGGGGTTTGTCAACACCAAAGACGGTGCAGCCGCGGCACCCACGCCGATTGTGTCCCTGAAAAACTGCGAGTGGGACGGGAGCGACGTGACGGGGGATGCCTTCGATGCGCAGACCGAAATCCGTGCCAACAAGGATACGGCACTTTTTACTGGCTACGTTGTCAGATACCAGATACAGTCGGACGGGACGCGCGTAATCATATCCGACATTTGGGACGATCCGATCGGGACGGTGAAGTGGGAATCGGTCGACCGAGCGAACATCCGCGACGGCTGGCGGTTGTGCGATGACACTGGCGACGGGCGCCCGGACTTGTCGGGTCGATTCATTATGTCCGTATTTACACTCTCCTCGGCTAGTGATGAGCGTGGTGTTGCAGATATCGGCGGATATCGGTGGCATGGCCAGACGGAAAATAACCACCCTGACCATACCCACACCACGACTTCGGGAACTGGGGCCGGAAATCTGGAGGAACTTGATAACCATCCGCATACAGGACCTTTCAATGGTTTGTTGGATACAGACAACCGGCCGCGGTTCTACGTCATGGCAGCCATCCAGAGGTTTGAATGATGGCTAAGCGCCGAACCCTCCTGCCGAAGAGCACGTTCCGGCCGCTGCCCGATCTTCCTGAGTTCCGTCGCTTCCGCGGTGTCCGCAAGCGTCCGCAGCGTGCCGTGCCTCCCCTCTCGCCGGAAGAGGCTCGCCGCCGGATGATCCGCCGGTTCCACGGAGTGACGCCGACGCGCGGGCTCCGCGGGCAGAGGCTCACGATCATCCTGTCCATCCCCGTGGTGTCCTCGTGGGTCGAGGTCATCCACCTGGTGCGCGTCGGGGGTGCCGAGGAGGTCATGATTACGTTCGAGGGCGGCATCCGTGCCCATTATCCAGGCACCACCATCGTCGACTTCGAGCGGATCAGGCGGGCTCGGAGCAAAGGCAGAGAAGTGTGGCGATCGTTCTACCGTAAGCCCTACGTGCTGCGGTAGTTACGTCGATTGTCAAGTCCGCCCCCCCTTTCTCGTCAACCCCAAATGAAATATTTCCTTTGACAGGGTTGCTGGATTGTGCTAAATTCCAAGAGTCACACAACCACGGTGATTCAATCATGTTCACTTACTCCCCCAGCCGCCCCGAACTTCTTGTCGACTTTCTACCGGTCGACGGTTGTGTGACAGCGGGGCGGCGGGGGTTTTAGGAGACCGAACGATGCACATTGACCTGCCTTGCACAACTGGCAACGCAAAGGTTGAGATCGTTATCAACGCCGTGAATGAACCATTTGCGGTGCTCAATTTTTCCGAAAAGTCTGGCCACTACCTGACGGTCTTTTTGGATCGGCCTGAGGTCCAGCAGTTTGCCGCCGCGTTGATGGAGTGCGACGAGAGTTGGCCCACCGAGGAGCCTGCCGAGGAGCCCACGGCAGAGGATGAGCGGGGGCTGAATCATGCACATTGATCTAAACTGCCCATCAACCGATGGCATCTATGTTTCCCTCAAGAAGATTTGCAACGATGATGCCTTCTGTATCATCCAGGCGGGCAAAGGAAAAACTAAGTTCCTGCAACTCATGCTGAGGAGGCACGAAATGCAGGGGCTCATTGCCGACTTGCTTGCACTGGACAGCTCGTGGCCCGAGCCGCCGCCCGAGTGGCCCACGGCTGAGGATGAGAGGGGACTGGGATGAAGATTTGCGTCCAAGAAACCGACAGCGTCGAAGCCCGCGTAGTGAACGTGCCACCTGACGGACCTTTTTTGGTCTTGGAGTTTTCGTCCGAGTGGCAATGCGGAGACCACCACGCGATGAGCCTCGTGCTTGATCTAGCGGAGGTACGGACTCTCATCGATACGCTGCTAAGGTGTGTTAATGTACGGCCGAACGATCAGCCGGCAGAGGAGCCCACGGCAGAAGATGAAAGGGGACTGAATCATGATTAACATGAACGCTAGAGCAATAAAGGCGGCACACATCCTTTATCCGTTTACTTGCCGTGAGCGTGATGACCTGTCCCCACAGCAAAAAGCCATCAACGATGCTTGGAATTTGCTTGAGTGGGCCGATGAGGATGACCTTGAGAATGAATTCGAGGACGACTAAGTAGCCGGCTCCCTGACGGAACGGGATAGCTGCCCACGGAGACGGAAAACTAAAGGGTGGGGCCGGCTTTATGACTGGATGGTTCCGAATGTGGAATGACCTAATGGATCACCTGAGCGAAATCACGCCGACAGCCTGGGAGGTGTACTGCATTTTGAATCGGTACGCAGATCACGACTCCCGGGCCCACCCCTCAGAAGCCCGCATCGGCGACCTAATGGGCGTGTCTCCCAGGACGGTCCGGCGTGGACTGCTGACCCTACTTCGGGCGGGCTGGATCACCATTCACGGGGAGGATGGTAGCCACAATGTGTATCACCTGCACCCCCCAGGGTCACCGGACAAATCTGTCCCAGAAGACCAAACTGACCGGACAAATCTGTCCGGTGACCCTGGACATATTTGTCCGCGAAAGTCCGCTTGTCAGTATTCCGGAAAGAGACTTAAGAAGAAGACTACTAAGAGGGGAAACCCCCTACCCCCTTTTCCACCAGCTCTTGACACGCCGGAGGTACGAGAGGCCGTCCAGAAGTGGATAGCTAGCAGAAAGGCAATCAGACAGCCGATCAAGCGGATGGCGCATTCGTTCGCCGGTTGGTTCAAAAAGTTTCCGACGCCGGCCGAATTTATCGCGGCCGTCGATCATTCATCAATCAACGAATTTCAGGGGCTCTACGCCCCGGGAGGAAAACGTGGGAGCCGAAAAACTACCGATCGTCGAAGTAGCCGCTACTGAAAAGCCGCTCGCCAGCGGGTGCCGTTACGTCCAGACGCGCCGCGTGGCGTATGATCGTCTACAGAAGCACGGGACACGAGATGCAGGCCAAGTCGAGGTCGCGCTGTGGCGCACGTTCAATAGCCTCGTGTCCGGCGTGCGAAAGTGGCCGCTCTATCTCTGGGGAGACACGGGCCGGGGGAAAACTTTCGCGGGGCTTTGCTTTCGCGACGTCCTGGCGAATTGCGCGTGGATCGATCTCGACCGGCTGTGCGAAATCCTCGTGACACACGACGATGGCTGGTGGCGCGCCCTCCAGGTGGCCGAGTGTGTGGTGGTCGACGAAATCGGCGGCCGCGACAACGTGACCTGGGTCGATGTCGACGCCGTCAAGAAGATCGCCGATCTGCGCGAGCGGTACGCGAGCCGCGTGGCCATCTACATCGGCAACCACGCGCCCGACCGGCTCAAAGAAATCTACGGCCGGCGGATCTTCTCGCGGCTTTGCTGCGGGACCACCTACGAGCTAACCGGATCAGATCGGAGGATGGCATGAGCAAGGCAAGTGAAAAAGTGATTCGTGAAATTAGCGTAGAACGCCGCCGTCAATTTTGGGTGGAAGAGCACACTGACGAGGAGGATGATGCTCAGGAACTGGGCGAACTGGGCGATGCAGCGGCTTGCTATGCTGCATCGCGGCATATTGATTACTGGCCTTGGGACCCTGAGTGGGACAAGCGAAAGAAGCACTCTCGCCGTCGTCGCCTTGTTATTGCCGCGGCTTTGTTGATCGCTGAGATCGAACGGATAGATCGGAGGATGCGATGAAAGAAACGTGCTTTACCGGGAAACGCGGCTGGGTAGACAAAGACGGCAATCAGATGGACTTCCCACAAATCGTGGCCGCCATCTTGGTTGAGGAGCAAGGCAGAACGCAGGAGGATGCGGATCGTCTCGTCAAGCAATACCCCCAAGTCTTGATGAATGGCATTTTGGGCGGGATACAATATCGAGCGACCGCTTTGGCGCTGGAAATGAAAGAGAACGATGCCGCAGAAGCGGCAGATCGGAGGATGGCATGAGCATCAACAAAGAAGCCACGGTTTTTTGCGTCCACTTACAACAAACAGTTAGCGCGGGTGATCTCGGGAAGCACTTAGCGTTTTTAGGGTCTGAACATCAAGCCGCCACGCTCATGTCATTCGTCGACGAGATTGAGGCGTTGAAGAAATGGCCGATGCAATGTAGCTATATCGTCGACAACCTTAATGCCGATGAAAAGGTTCGCATCAAGGCGCATCTTGACATTTTTCTAGATCATTTACGGGAGGATCAGCCGTGAAAGAGACCAACACCCACTACCACGCCGACACGGAGCACCTCGGCCACACGATGCTTGAGGTCTACCGGCGGTCGCCGAAGCTGTTCCGTTGGATCTACCGCATGAAGTTCCTGAAGCCAGAGCCCCCGACGCCGGCCATGGTGCTTGGATCTTTGACCCACGCGTACTTCCTCGAACCACGCCGCGTCGACGATCAGTATGTTTTCGCGGACTGCGCCAAGAGGGCAGGCAAGAAGTGGACGGCCTGTTGCGAAGAGGCAGCCGAGGCCGGCAAGGAGCCAACGCTCGCAGCTTGGGGTGTCACTGCTCGCGAGATGGTCTGTTCACTCAAAAGTCATCCCCTGGTCTGTGAATTGCTCGACGTCGACTTCGTTGCCGAAGAGCCGCTTCGGTGGACCGATTACAGCACGCTCTTGAAGTGCAAGTGCAAGCCGGATTTTCTGATCACCGATCCGACTCGCACCTCCATTCTCGACGTGTCGCTGAAAACCGCCGGCGACCCGAGCCCGGAGAAATTCGGCTACACGATTTTGGATTACGGCTACCACCGGGCGGCGGCACACTACGCCACGGGGATCAGGTTTCACAAAGGCAGTCAACGCAACATCGAGTCCCTCATCATCGCGTGCGGAAACAAGGCTCCGTTTGATGTGTGGGTCTATCGCCTCTCGCCCGCTTACGTCGAACTTGGTCACGAGCAGAACGCGCGAACGATGGCGAATATCGCCAGGTCGATTGAATCGGACACGTGGATTTCAGAGGGGCAGCACGCCCTGCAAACACTTTTACTGCCCAGACGGGCAAGGATTGAATCGTGAATACAGAAGTCGAAACCAGAGGCGAATTCAGGCCGGCGGACACGCCTGCGCCAACCCCAGTGCTTGACCAGGTGGTCGCGGCCACGCCACGCCAGACGCTGATCGGCCGCGCTGCGGACTTCCTCGGGACAAAGCCCGCAATGATCTTTGATCTTCTCCGTGGGGTCTGGCCGACAGGTAAAAACAAACACACAGGGGATCCGAACCCGCCGCTCAGCAACGAAGAGATCACCAGCGGCTTGGCCTTGATTGCCCGCTACGAACTTGATCCATTTGCCAAAGAGATCTATGTCACGCGGAGTAAGGGCAAAGCCCTGGTGATTATCGGGATCGACGGATGGGTCAAGGTGGTCGACCGGACGCCCGGCTACGACGGATTCGAGGTCGAAATTAAGTGGAAAGATGAGGCGGAGACGCAGGCCGAATGGGTCGAAACCCGCATTTTTTCTACCAAGCGGTCCCACCCGGCGGTGTATCGTGCCTTCGCCCGGGAGTACGCAAAAGTGTCTGGCGTTGTTGCCGACGATCTGCCGATCCACATGCTGCGGATCTTCTCGTTTCACCACGCCGTTCGGCTGTTCACTCCAATCGGCGGCGCGACCAGCGTAGATGAGGCTAGATGGATGGTGAGCAACCAGCCGACCGAAGATCCGACGATCAGTGACCTGCTCAACGGCGGTCGCGACGTGCCCACGGTGGGCGAAACCGAAACCGAGACAAAGCCGGAGCCGAAGCTGCCCGAGGACAAGGTGCCGTTTGGGGCTGGCAAGCCGGGACCCGATGAAGACCTGATCGACCGCCAGGCGTCCGAGTTTGTGGAGATGTTCGATAACGCGAAGGACGTTCAGCAGGTGGGCAAACTAAGGGCGATGATCAGAGACGATGAAATCATTCAAGCCAGCCCTAAATCCATCGCGCGGGTTCAGGAAGCCGTTGACCGGGCAGCGAAGCGACTTGGGGGGCGAAGCTGATGGCCACAGACATGGCGGCCGCTGATGAAATCGAGCAATTGAAATCCGTTGTGAAACAGCTACTCACAGTAGTGCGCTGTCCTGATAATGGCGCCATCCATTGCCGATGGTGTGAAGCAAATCACACAACCCCACACTCAAAGGACTGTTGGTACATGGAGTTTTGTCAGAAAATTGACCACGCACGCAAGGCCGCACAAGCGGCAGGAGTGGGTCGTGACTAAGAATAAAGACATGGCCGCCGCGAGGGCGGCACTCAAAGGCGGGCCGCGGACTCCGCCAGCCGAGATTCTCGCGAGGGCAGAACTCGCGTTAGAGTTGCTCTGCATGGGCGGGAAACCGATGCAAATCAGAGCGGCGGTGGAGACACGGTGCGGGTGCTGCGCCACTGGAGCCGACAAAGCATTGAAGACCGCTCGAAAACTCATGCGGAAAATGAGCGAGCGTTCTCGCGACGACCACCGGACATTCGCTCTGTCTCAGCTAGAACTGATGATCCAGCAGGAAACCGGTGCCATCCGCCTCGGCGCCATCAAGGCCAAGATCGATCTACTGGGGCTGGCAGAACCAAAGCAGTCGGAGGTCGCCGTCCAGGTGTCAGTCGTTCCATACGATCCGGCCAGGACGGAGGCCATGCGTGATCCAATACTTCGTGCAAAATTGCTTAACCTCGAATCAGAAATCTCATTACTACCCATTTTTCAAAAGGAGCCATCCCATGTTGAAAGTATTTCAGCAGAGGATCCCGGGGACCCAGACACCAGAGGAAGCTGCTGTTGACAAGCTGGCGGGTGAGTACGTCAAAAAGCTGCACGGCAGGCAGAAGCTCCAAATCGTGGAGAATGCGTTGCGCGGCGAATTGCTTCTGTTGATGAAGAAAAACAAAGTCAGCCGGACGGAGATTGATGGCACGGAGGTCGAGATCGTGCCAGGCGAGGACAAGATCAAGACAAAGAAGCTGGGGGACTGAGCCATGCCGACACCCTACAGCGTCAAGTGTTCAGAGTGCGGCAATGATCTTGAGATCACCGATCGGTCAATGGATGCCGCCGGCGATGTGCTGTGCGAGGCCTTGCCATGCGTGACGTGCAAAGAGGAGGCTTACGAGGATGGCTACAGGCAGGGGGAAGAGGACTTACTATGATTAGCTTCACCGTTTACGGCAAGCCCCAGAGCCGGGGCAGCAAGTCGCCGCGGACCATGCGGGGCAAGGATGGCGATCTGATCTATCGGCGAGACAAGTATGGCGAAGAGGTCCTGGACAGAAACGGCTACCCCATCCCGCTTATTATTATGCGGGATTCGGCGCGAGGGTCCACGGCTTGGATGGCTGCGGTGTCCGCCGCCGCGGGCTGCGCGATGACCCTCCACGGCTTGATCGTCGACCCGGTGGTTCTCTCGGTGACCTTTTACTTCGGCCGGCCGAAGAGTCACTACGGAACCGGCCGCAACGCTGGGAAGCTGAAGGCGTCCGCGCCCATTCACCACGCCAACCAGCCAGACTTATCAAAGGCGATGCGCGCAGTCGAGGATGCCATGAGCGACATCGTCTACCGCGACGACCGTCAGATCTGCCGGTACGGCACGGTGGAGAAGTTGTGGACCGATGCGCAAGAGCGCGCAGTTATCACGGTGTCGGAGATGGGAGTGCCGACCCGTCCTCAATACCCCGGCCTCGATCACCCCGACGATTGCGAGTGCGAAGCCTGTGGGTCTTATTTCGTGAAGGGAGGGGACGATGGCTGAACCAGAACCGATCACCTGCACATACTGCGGCGACTCCGGCACGCAGGAGACGATGGCCGAGCGGGTGATCGTGTATCGAGTGAGGCGGAACGGTCGTGTGATTGTCGCGAAAGAACAATACTGGTTTTGCAAAGACAGACCGTGCGGAGGGAACTACCAGATGGGATGTGAAGGATAGCCGCAGACGCGGCGGGAGGGGATGATGGAATCACCGAGGCATGAAGAAGGGTACGATGCGTGCTTTTGGTATGACCTAAATGTTGACGAAAACCCGCATTTGCGCGGAACGACCGAGGCGGCAGATTGGGACGCCGGCTACCTCGACGCTGTCCGCGAACAGCAACGGATCTGCGAAGACTGGGCTGACCCACAATGACTCATTACTGGCACTGGCGAAAGTGGCTCCCGGAACGACACGGGCAACAATGCCGGATTCTCGCGCGGGGCCGGGGTAGCATCCTTGTGGAATTCGCGGACGGCTGGCAAGCCGTTACGAGCCGATGGGCCGTGCGGAGGAAACATGAGTAAGGTCTTGCTACCATCGACGCTCGGCCGCATCGCTTAACAACCTTAACCAAGGAGTCTATGATGGAAACACTTCAAGAACAACCGCCGGCCGCAACGCCGGCCACTGAGATGAATAGGGTCTTGCTGCCCTCGACCCTCGGAAGAATCGCTCTTCCCGAGTGGCAGTTCCCGCCGCACATCCAGGCGCTGCAAGAGGCGGTGCTCGACACGCTGTACGATCCGATTAAGAACAGGCTGATCGTCGAGATCCCCGTACGGCACGGGAAGTCCTACTACACGTCCTTCGTGTTGCCGAGTTGGCGGCAGATGGTTCGCCCAAACTGGAATACCTGGGTGATGTCCTACGGCTCTGAATTCGCGACTGAGTGGTCCTGGAGAATCCGCAAGCTCATCGATGAATTCGGCCATATAACCGGCACGGGCATCGATCCAACATTCAAATCTCGCGACCATTTCCGCATGGCGCCGCCACACACTGGCGACCTCCGGGGCCTGGGTATCACCGGTGGCATCGCCGGCAAAGGGGCTCACCTGATCATCGTCGATGACCCCGTGAAGGAAATGAGCGAGGTGGCCACTGAGGAAGCCAGGGACAAACTCTACACGCGATTTCACGCCGAAGTGCTGAACCGCTTGGAGCCGGGTGGCAAGATGATCATCGTGATGAGCCGCCGCCATCCTGACGACTTGTCGGGCAGATTGCTCGACAGCAACGAGGAACTGGCCGCGGAAGAGCAGTGGCACCGCATCAAGTTTCCAGCTCTTTCGGAGGATGAGACAGTAGCCCTTTGGCCGGAGCGCTATCCGGTCAAGCGGCTGCTAGGGATACGCAACGATTACCGGGTCGCGAGCAAGGGATATCTATGGGACTGCCTGTTCCAACAAGATCCAGCCACGGCCGCTGAACTGTGCGAGTGGCCGGCCAGCTATTGGAAGAATCTGTACTACACTGAGAGGCCGCCTTTCACCCCCCGGTTCCGATTGCTCAGCCTCGACCCTGCCAAGGGCAAAGACAGACGCAAAGGCGATTACTCGGCCCTCCTGCTTGGTTTGGTGGACTCCCAGGGCACATTGTGGATTGACCAGCCTATTCTCGTGCGCGTCCCTGTGAGCCAGCTAGAGGCCCTGTCGGTTGCCGTGGTGCTGGAGCACCGGCCCGACGCCTTCTCCGTAGAGTGCAACATGTTCCAAGAGGTGGTAGCTGATAACATTACCAAGCTTGTCCCAACTGCCCCAATTTACAAATACGACTCACGTGAGCACAAAGAGGTCCGAATTAGGATGTTGCTTGACCCATTGGTGTCAAGGGGCAATCTTCGCATCCGGGACACCCCCCAGGGTCGCATCCTGGGGCAGCAGCTGAGGGACTTTCCCGAGGCCGGTCATGACGATGGCCCCGACTCTCTGGCCCTCATGGTCCGCTTGTGGCGTGACCTGCTCGGTGGGGGTCACAGGCAATCTGGCGGCGACCAGCCGCTTTACACGAATTGAGGGAACCATGACCGTATCCGAAATGCTTTTGTCCGTGCTTCATGCACAATTTGACACCACTAAAGCGCTGGCAATGAAAGCCCAAGTGCGCCCTGACCGGCTCCAGGATTTCAGGAATGGAGAGGGCTGGCTCGATCATATGGAGTTTTCCAGGGTCTGCGGTGTGCTGAACCTGGAACTGACCTTCAACGCTGAGGCGACCAATACTATCCACGTTCCTAGCACGAATTGAGGGAATGATGCCAGACCGTATTTATCAGGCCCTGAGGCTCGCGAATTGCTATGGTGCAAATGACGGATGCCACCACAAGGAATGGCTGATCGACCAGATGGTCCGAGCCCTGACTGGTGAGGATTACAGGAAATGGGTCCAAGACTTCTGTAACGGCGAGGATGGCCCGGACACCTACACGTGGCCCGTCGGCATCCCGCCCTAACCCAAATTGAGGTGAATGATGATTAGATCAAGGATAAAAGCCCTGAGAATCGCTGAGCTGTACGGCCAGATCGAAGGCGAGCACCACAAGATTTGGGTCATCGATCAGATGGTCCGTGCGATGACCGGCGATGACTACGAGGCCTTTGTAGCAGCCGTCTGCGACGGAGATTGCGGACCCGACACATATACGTGGGATACCGGAATTGCACCCTAAGAGTGGGGTTGCCTAACTTCTGAGCACATGCCTAGACTCTGGGCATGGAACGCACGTATCGCGAACTGGTCACTCAATACGAGGCGGATTACGACCGGCACCTGCGCGATGTAGAGGCAAGGGCTGCCTCCCGACAGGTGCTCGAGGACGCCTTCTCGACCTCCGATCCATTCACTCCCGGCAGTCGAGCCGGCCTGGGATCGACTTCTCGCGACCTCTTCATCAACGCGGGCCTCGCCTGGCATGCCGCGCGACCAGGCAGCCGGCGGCATGGCGATTACCCGCCGTTTTATAGGACGGAGCAAGATCACTGGGAGATCGTCGACGCTGCCCGGATCCTCGAGGGCAACGTGCCGACGGCCACCAACATCCTCGACGTCTTGAGCCAGTTCGCCATCTTCACGGGCTTCACGTACAAACTCGTGCCCAAGAAGATCCCGGGCGAGAAGGATGACGGCCAACCGGAGACGCGCACCAAGGCAGACCCCGAGAAGGTCAAGGCCAGGGTCGAGGACAGTGCATCGAAGCGGCTGGCCGACAAGGTGCAGATCGCGCTCGACAAGTGGCTCAAACAGGTCAAGTGGTATCAGTGGGAAGTCGAGCTATTCCGCCGGACCCGCCGGGATGGTGAGTCGTTCCTGGAACTGGTCGACGATGAGTTGACCGAAGTGGGCGTTGCCCTGAAGAGCATCGAGCCCGAACAAATCAGGGAGCCGCAAGACCAGGACGCGGTCAATCGCCGGCTGGGCGTCCGCAACGCTTCGTGGAAGTACGGCATCCTCACCCCGCGCGATGACACGGCTGATGCCGTCGCCTACTGGGTCGTCTCACAGTACGCCGATGAGACCGGCCGCGGCGGCGAGCTTGTCGAGGCTGAGGACATGTTCCACCTCAAGACCGAGTGGATCGATCGGATGGCCAAGCGTGGCATTAGCGACTTCTTTAGCGTCGCAAACGACATGCCTGCGGTGAAGAAGCTCCTCCGCAACCTCCGCGACTCGGCCAGTGCCCAGGCGTGCATCGCCATGGTGGTCGAGCATCCCGAGCAATCGAATCCGCTTGCGCCCGGCGGAGAGCCATTCACCGACCGAGACGGCAACTGCACGAGCGCCATGGTCCTCAATGGCACCCGGCGTATTGACCTCCCGTTCGGTAAGAAGTTTGTGGCGGGCCCCATCAACAGCCAGGCAGGGATTCTTATCGAGGTACTCCAAGCGGCGCTGCGGAACATTGGATCACGTTGGCAGATGCCGGAAGGATTGGTATCAGGCGATGCAAGTAATGCCAACTTGGCTTCCGCTTTGGTTGCTGAGGGGCCATTCGTGCGGGCCCTCGAGTTTCGGCAGTGGCACTACCGGATTGCATACGGCCAGTTCCTCGAGCGAGTCCTCGATCGAGCGGCCGCGGCTGGTCGCCTCGGGCCAGCCACCGAGACCCTGTTTGACAAGCTCGAACTCAGCGTCGAGTGCAAGCCGGTAATCCCGCGCAAAGCGTCAGAGGAGACCGCACGCAACGAGACTCTATCCGGCCGCGGCATCCTCAGTGACCAGACCTGGGCAGCCCGTGAAGACCTCGACTTCGAGGATGAGCAGGCCAACATCGCGGAGCATCCGACCCAAGCACAGCGTTTTGAGGATCAAGAGGCCGAGGCCGCCGATGGCGAGCCCGGGAAAGCCAAGAAAGAACCTGAAGGGGAGCGAGTATGATCGTCAATCTCGGCAAGAAGGGCATGGCACGCCTAGAAAAACTTGAGGCCCTGTGGAGCACGGGCCTCATATCCGAAGACACGGCTTTCTGGTTGTTTATGGCGCTTTTCGATGGCTTCACGGCATCAGCCGATCCGGAACCCGTACCCGAACCTGAAGAGGAGACGGGGTCATGATTATAGTGTGGGCCTTCCTGGTGTTGTTTTCGGTCGGCATAGCCATCGTGGCGCTGCTAACCTGGTTGCTTCCATTCTGGCCTTTTAGGGAGAGACCATGAGCCACCGAACACAAGTCCTGGAGTACTCGAACCCCAAGGTCGTTGGCGGCGTGGTGAAGGGCGTCAAGATCATCGGGGTTGATTCTGTCAATGGCTACAAGTACAGGATCGATGCCCTCAAGAAGGGCAAGCCACTATATGAGAACGCGGCGGTGTTCATCGACCACGGCAACCCAAAGGAAAAGAAGCGTGGCAGCCGGCAGCTGCATGACCACTTCGGCACGCTGCAAGCCATCAGGGAGCGCCACAACGGCAACGGCATCTACGGCGATCTGCACGTCAAGATGAGTCATCCGATGGCCGATGCGGTTATCGAAGCTGTAGAAAGTGGCAAGGGCAAGTTCGGCCTCTCCCACAATGCTTTCGTGCTGATGAACGACGACGAAACCGAAGTCGTCGAAATACTTGAAGTCAACTCGGTTGACCTGGTCGATGACCCGGCCACCACTCATAACCTCTTTGAGGAGGATGAAATGTCCAACGCAACAGTGACGGAACTAAAGGCCGCGCTCGACAAGGTAGAGGGCGGCATGGCTGAGCAAGACAAGAAGCTCACACACTTGCTGGAGGCGATCGAGAAGATCGATCCCGCCAAGCTGCCGAAGCCGAAGCCAAAGCGGATCGCCGCCCTCGAGCAAGTCGCAGACGGTGACGACGGTGACGACGACGGCGAAGGTCTGCCGGTTTACGGCGTAACCCACGAAGATTTCTTGGCCGGCTTGGCCGGCATTCGGAAAGGAGTAACGCAATGAGTCGCAGACTCGAAAACGACTTCATCACGGAAAAGACGTTCGGCGTGGAGCTGAACACATGCACCGAGATCGCCGCCACTACGGTGGCGATGGATAACGGGTTCACGTTCACGGCCCCCGTGGCGGGCACCTGCCAGGTGGGCGATGCCTTCCAGGGCGTGGTGCTTTACAGCCACACGGCCGGTGCTGCTGAGCTGGGTGCCCTCGTGACCACGAACGCGGTTTTCAACTTCGTGGCCGGGAGGCCGATTCGGTTCATTGCGGACATCACGTTCCCGGTGGTGGTGCTGCCCGTGACCGAGTTCAACTTCTTTGTCGGCTGCCAGAACGCGATGCTCACCGCACCGACGATCACGGCCGGCGGCGGGATGAAAGCGACCGGCCAGCACTTCGGCTTTTACACGCCGGACAGTAGCTCTGCCGTGTTCGCCACTCCGGCCAACTGGTTCGCCGTGTCGATGCACAACGACATCCAGCAGATCACGGAGTTGACCGCGTTGAATTCCCTGGACGGCCAGCGCCACTTCATCGAAGACAACACGCGCTACGACTTCCGGGCCGAATGGATCCCCGGATCGAACGTCGGCAACAGCGCGACGATTTTCGAGGCGGAGATCCATTTCTTCATCGACAACGTACACGTTGCGACGCATCGTCAAAGTGGTGCGGTGAACTTCATCACGCCGGGAAACACCGACCTCATGCAGTTCGGTTGCGTGTCCGAGAACATCACGGACATTATCACGTACGAAATCAAGCAGCTGAAGTGTCGTCAGTTGCGAAGCCTAAACACCGCACCGTAAGGAGCGTGACATGAACACTGAAGTTGAAGGAAAACGGCTGCGGTCGATGCTCGAAAGTGCGAAGCGTGACCGGCGAATCGAGAACGCTAACGAATGGCTGGTCGACAACGTCACGCAAGCCCTGGAATCCAAGGTGGTCACGCCGGATGATTTCAGCCTGCGCGACCTATTCGTCAACCTGGTCGAAGACGGCCAATCGCGGCTCTACTCTTGGGACCGCACCCGGCGGAGAGGCGGCCACATCGTGACTGAGGCCGCGCATGCGGTCGATGCGGCGACATTCGCCAGCATTTCTGGGCAACTGGTGTTCAGTGCCGTTCAGGATTCCATGGTGCAAGACGAGTTCATCGGCGACCGGCTGGTGAGCAACTTCCCCAGCCAGTTCCAGAATGCGGAGTTGATCCCCGGGATCACGGCTGCAAGCGATGAGTTCGCGGCCGAGATTTCCGAGGGTGACCCCTATCCTCTGGTCGGAATCCAGGCGGAAGACATCACGATTCCCCGAGCCGAGAAGCACGGTGGTATTCTCCCGATCACTCGCGAGGCGATCCTTGCCGACCGCACTGGCGTGCTAATCGAACGCGCCCGGACCGTAGGCAGAGGGCTTGGGCTCCGCAAAGAAAAAGACATCCTCGACGTGGTGATCGGCGGGGTGAACCCCTACATTCGCAAGGGCGAGGCCCGAAACACCTATGCCAACGCGGGTATGGGGTTCGACAACCTTGGCGTGGCCCAACTGATCGACTTCACCGACATCCGGGAGCTGGCGGAGTTGTTCTATGCGATTCGCGAGCCGAACATCAACGAACCGCTTGGCTTCTCGCCCACCACGATCGTTTGCGGCAAAAACCTCTCCTGGCAGGCCCGGGCTGTGATTCGGGATACACAGATCCGCGAAGGCGATACCACGGCGGCTCCGTCGATCCAGGCAGTCGGCCCCAACCGCATCCCGTTCAATCTGGCGGTCCTCGCGAACGAGTTTTTCATCGACCGGCTGATCGCCAACACGACGCTTGGCGGGCTCACGTCCGGCAACCGTGCTTTGGCGAATGCCCACTGGTTGCTAGGCAATCCGAAGGCGGCCTTCCTATGGAAGGAGATTTGGGCACTCGCAACTGAGGAGGCCCCGTCGAACAATGAGGAGCAGTTTATGCGAGACATTTGGTTCAGGATTAAAGTTGGCTACAAAGGCGTCCCGGCTGTCCGGGAGCCACGTCTTATGATCCGATCGGACGGTACCGCATGACCAAGACCCTCATTTTCCTGTTGGCATGCCTTCTGCCATCCAACGGCCTCGCCCAGTGGACCGGGCCAAGCGGGTGCTGCCCGGGCGGTCAGTGTCCGACCCCGTGGTCCGGTACACGGATCAAGCAACTCCGCCGGCCGTCCTCTCAGTCTCACGCCGCGGTGCCTCGCGTGATCCACCGCCTCGGGCGGCAGACGATGGCTTGCGCTGGGGTGTTGGTCCACAAGTACGACGATCGGAACCTGGCCCTGGTGATTACAGCAGCGCACCTGTTCACTGAGGGCACTGGCGACGTGGAGGTCAAGTTTCCCAACGGCGATCGATACGCCGCTCGCCTGGAGGTCCTCGACAAGACCTGGGACCTGGCGCTGCTTGGAATTCGCAAACCCGGGGCTGCCCCCGTCGCAATCGCATCGACGAAACCGGCTATCGGTGATCTTCTTACTGCCGGTGGATACCCGCAAGGTAATCCCTATCGAACAGTCACCGGTCGGTTTTCTCGGTGGGTCGGTCCCGGCGGCGGGCAGCCTTTTGATATGCTGGATATGGCCGCTCGGGTCGAACAGGGAGACTCCGGCGGCCCGATTCTGAACGGCCGCGGTCAACTCGTTGGCATTATCTCGGGATGCGACGGCAGGTACACCACCGGACCGTGCTTTCCCCGGATTCGCGCGATTCTACGAGCTGTACTGAGGCGTTCCGCGCGTGCTGTAGATGGGTCAGTCCGTGCGGCCCTCGGTGCGCCGCCTCGGTCACGGCCAGTGCCTCCGCGGTCGCCTGTTGCTCCCTCAACTGCTGATACGGAGGTTGCCGGCCTGATCGTTGCGGTGCAATCGCTCAGGGTAGAAATCAAGGCCCTGGCGGCCCACACCCACCCACCCCAGCCCACGCCGGCCGTCGATCTTGACGCGCTGGTCGAGGCAATCCACAAGCGTATCGAGGGTTCGATCATCATCAAAGTCGAGCCCATTCAATAACCCCACTCACTTAGGAGCCCATCATGCCAGAACCCGCGAACGGATTTACCCTTGGTGACCTCAACCAGGTCCATGGCGCAGCCGCCGCCGAACGAGTCGGCAGACAATCGGACGCCTCAGCCAACTTCATGGCGGCACTAGACCGGAAGTTCCTACAGGTCTACACGGAAACCGACCCGGTGCAGTCGGCCGCGATCAAAGAGATTCAGCGAGGCGCATCACCCCAGCCTTCGCAAGGCTTGCCCCCGGCATGATCTTGGATCGGCTGGGGAATAGCGCAGCGGGCAAGGCCCACCGCCGGCTGCACAACGTCTGGCTACACGACGTCGCCGATCGGATGCATCTGAGGAGACTGAGCATGGCTAAGGATAGCGGACTTTCCGAAGAAACGGTCGAGAAGTACCCGATCAGCGGCGACACCACGATTTACCAGGGTGGAAGCCGTGGTTCGGCTGGGCTGATCCTCGCCGGAGTCGGCCTGGTGGTCGCCAGTATCTTCGGCACGCTCAGCATGGTCGGTCCAAAGGCGGAGTCGGCGCAACCACGTCCTGCCCCCGTGGAAGCGCCGATTCCCGCCGCTCAGGAGTTTAGGGTAACCTTTTGGGCTGAGGATGGGACCGAAATAGGAGTTCAACCCGGGGAGGAATCGAAATGAGCTACCTTACGAGCCTGACGACGATCCGCGACAACTATGTCGCCAAGCTGGAGGCGATCAGCGGCCTCGACAATGACAAGCCGAGTTACTCGGTCGATGGCCGCTCCTATTCCTGGGTTGAATACACGGCCTTCCTTTCCCAGGCGATCACCGACACGAACGCCCAGATCATCGCCGCCCAGGGCGCGAGCGAGATTTCAACCAACCTCACGGGGTGAGTCATGCCGAACAACATCTCGATCGAGAACACCAAGAGATGGATTCTCAACGGGGCCGATCCCGATCTCTCCATGGACTTCGACACCATGGTCGCCGGTACCGTGGAGGTTGGCGAACAGTGGGACCGAGGGAAAATCAGGCACCTGGTTGAGCGCTTCAAATGGCGGTTCACCATCCAGTTTGAAGCGGCCCCGGTGGTTGGCGAAATCATCGAAATCTATCTTGCCCTCGGCGATGGGGTGAACATCGACGGTGAACCGGGCGCAGTGGCGGCGGCAGGCGACGTCAACATGCTGCGGAACATGCTGCAAATCGGCACCCTGGCCGTTAGCAGTGTCGATGCCGATCACACGATGAGCACGAGTGGGGTCTGCCTGATCCCCGCCCGATACGTCTCGCCGGTGATCTTCAATAATACCGCGGATGATCCGCGTTTGGTGGGCGGGGCTGAGGCGACGTTCTTCAAACTGACGCGGATCGATGAGGAGGATTTCGCCGCGTGATAAACACCAGGATTCAACCTGGCTACCATCAAGGCTTCGCCCGCGAAGCCTCCCAAGGGATCGATCCGACGATCTGGCGTGAGATGGTTGGCAGTTGGGATCCTCGGCTGGGGTTCACCGGGCGGCGGCCGGGCTATGAGCTGAAGGACACGAGCCCCATGGGCCGACACGGGACGATGGTAGCCGGCAATCCGGCATGGGTGCCAGGACCTGACGGCCAGGTGCTCCGGTACACAGCAGCCGCCACTCATTACATCAACGTCGGGATCTGGACGGAGGTGGACACCGGGCCTTTCACGCTCAACGTCTGGGTGCGGCAATCAGCGGCCGTGGCCGGCAACGCGGGGATTGTCAGCAACAACACACTTGTGAATCAGACCGGGCCGTTTTTGCTCCAGCGGTTCGCGGCTAATCAACTGTCGTTCAGGTCAGGGGATCAGACCACGGGGGGCTTCGATGTCCCGGCGACTCCCGAGTGGTTCATGGTCACCTGCATTCGACGGCGGGCTCTTGTCGGCGTCGAGGCTTATGTCAACGGGGTGAGCATGGGGACGGCCGCCGGTCGCACGGGTATCATGATCGGCCAGGAACTGGACTTCGGCCGGCGGTCACGTGGCCCGATCTACTGGGACGGCGATATCGGCCCGGTGACGATCTGGCGTCGGGAGTTGTTCGTCCGCGAGATCCTGAATCTTCACGCCAACCCGCACCTCATCCATCAACTGGCGGTGTAGCATGGCAGCTCCTCCTCCGATGATCGACAAGTTCAGTGGTGCTGCGGTCGGCATCGAGTTCGCCCATCACAAGATTCACGCCGAGGATTTCTACACGGCGCACTATGAGTCTGACCCGGCAGCACTGCCGACCAACGCCGGCGAAGAAACCGCGATTTCGTTCTCGACGCCGACTGAACAGATATCGGCCCTCCGCATCCACATGTTTTTCGACGCCTGGGCGAATGATGAAAGTGTCTTGGAATTTCGGGAAGGCCCTGCGGTCGCCCTGAACCAACAGAGTATTCTTCCGATCTTCAATCGGAAGCGGTCGTCGGCAAACACCTCTATCTTACGCGGTTCCGATTTGGGTCAAACGGCTGGTCAACTTTCGTCGCACACGGTTATCGAGGCGGCGGCGGCGGGCCTTGCCGGTGGAACCATCCTCCACCACGAAACGATTGCTATCGGCGCGAATCCACCCTTCAGGTCCGTGCTGAACGGCCAGGCCCGCGCGGAGCGCGAATGGGTGCTCCTGCCCGGTACGGTCTACGTCCTGATCCTGACCAGCAGCACGATCAACGACACGGTCCACAACCTGATCCTCAACTGGTACGAGCACGCGGACTCCCAATATGGCCATTGATCTGACCCTTGACTACGAAGTGATCGACGGGCTTGAGCCCGTCACCCTGGACGGTGGCGCTGTGGCCAACGCCTACCGGCTGCCGGACGTGATCGATGAGGCCAACCCGACTGAGGGTGCCTCACTCCAGCGTGACGTCAACTGGCAGCTTCCCACGTTGCCCGTCATCGCCCCGGTCATCGGGAGCGTGCTTCTGGCCGGCGGCGTCTCGTTCATTGTCCAGGAAGTCCGCCAGCCCTTCGCGGGCGACTATTGGGGCCTGCGGACACGCGAGGTGTCGATCACGGCCGACGCCACCCTGCACGACCTGGTCACGCTCTTCCCGGCCGTTGTCACGACTGACCGTGCCGGCAGCCGCATTGCGAAGCACGTGGACCTTGACCCGGCCTTTGCGGACATCCCGGCGAAGATCGTCCCCATGCCCGGTGACATCGAAGTGATGGCGGGCAAGCAGCAGTTCCGCCGGCACTTTGAAATCTACGTGTCGATCGAGGTCACTACCTTGTCGATCGGGGACGTGCTCCAGGACCAGGACCTGAACCGGTACGACGTCGTGTCCTGGCGGAACCGGGAGCGGATCGACGAGTTGTCAGTGATCCTCGCGGAGTTCAAAGACTGATGAGCCAAGCGGACCTCATACTCACGAGCTTCAAGACCAGGCTTCTCGCCGATGAGGCCCTGCCCGCGCTGTTGCCTGGCGACCTCCACCACGGCGAGCGGGTCGACACGAAGATCGTCCGGCCGTACGGCATGATGGTGGTCACCGAGACGGAACGCGAGTCGACCAGCGGGAACACGGCCCTTGTGAAGTATGAGGCCGTCCTGCGGATAATCGCTGGCCAGGACGTGACGGAACTTGGCAACATCATGCGAGCCTTTGCAGCGGCGTTCGACCTGTCCTTCGATCTGCCGGACGTCGACGGCAACATGGTGATGATCTACCCGATGACCTCGACAATCATCGAGGACAACGAATCAGAGTTCGGCAAGGACATCGTGGTGGGCACGATGACTTGGGAAGTGCAAATCTCAGAAATCGAATAGGAGGTCATCACGATGACCGTAACGTCTACAGCCGGCCGATCCTTCAAGATCGGCAATGAAACAGGCCTGAGTGGCAACGAGACGATTGTGAGCAACTGGGGGCCTACCCTGAACGTCGAAATAGCCATCGGAGCGGATGATGTGGTTGTGCCGCACGTTGTGGCCAAAGCGGACATAGACGGGATGCTCTTCAAGGCGCCGCAGGACTTGATCCTGAAGGTGCTCGGTGGCAACCCGTGGGACCTGGAAGAGATCAGCGACGTCGGGGACCTTGCCACGAATCAGCCGGGAGAAATTGCCATTGTCGGCGACATCACCGCTTGGCTGTGGCCCGGGGATGAAATCTGGATTCAGGACGCGACCGACGATGAAAACGACGGCCGTTACGTCGTTCTGGAAACGGCTTTCGCGGCCGGGGAAACGACGGTCGGGGTCACGAAGACTGGCATCAGGTTGACCGGAAGTTTCCTGACCATCGACAATGTTGCTGTCAACGAGGTCTTCACAGCCCTCCAAGCGGCGGCGGCGGGGACGGTGACCAAGATCGTTCCGAGAGGGGTCAAGACTGTGTTGGCCGCCGCCGGGAATGAGTTTGCCGTTGCCGGCCCCCCAGGCGAAATCGACATCGCCGGCGACTTCAGCTTCCTTCAACCCGATGATCGGATCCTGGTCGAGGGAGTCACCACCGAAGCAAACTCCGCCATCTTCACGGTTGTGAGCGCAACATTCGCAGCGCCGGACACGACGATCGTTGTCGAGGAAGCCATTGCGGTAGAAGTCGCTCCGGCCAATGCTTGGCTTTCGTGG
>SDBU01003255.1_pt1 | contig 20778 bp, 18 predicted proteins | sample 2277071 | NCBI WGS metagenome assembly SDBU01 (sample SAMN10397929, study PRJNA504765) | marine sediment metagenome | isolation source: marine sediment core GS08_GC12, 126 cmbsf | place: Arctic Ocean: Gakkel Ridge, Loki's castle | collected 2008
AAGGAATTATCCTTGGCTACCTTGCGCACTTGCTTGAAGCAGAAGACGTCATCTAGATCTAGCCCTTTGGGGAGCGACTTTGTCATCGAAGGCTGAAGGAAAGGTATAAAAATCCCCCTTCAAGGGCAGGGGATAGTATAAAATCTTTGTTGCTAAACGACCTCAGACCACAGGGCTTGACTTTTGAGAAATGAGCGGTATAATATGAGCGTATAATGAAATAAGGAGGATTAAAATGTTATGATGATGCGCTATCTAAGTCGATGATAAAATCTGATAGGAGGAGGTGAAATGAATAGTTTGTTTTTACGTAAGGCAGGGATTGCTCTGACCATGCTGCTCATTTTATCGGTTGGTTTGGTTGCTTGTGCCGCAGGAGAGGAAGGCCCAGCAGGCCCGCAAGGCCCGCAAGGCCCAGCAGGGCCACAAGGTTCACCAGGCGAACCAGCTATACAACCCATAGCTCAGATAGCAGTGACACCATCCGTTGCCGAATTACATAAAAATACCCAGGTAGTCCTCACCGGCTCTGGTTTCCAGCCGGGGCAGGAGGTAAGGGTCATGTTTGTGGATGAGTATGAAAACCCGACTATACTAGAAGTAGTTACAGTTGATGAGCGAGGAAGCTGGGCTTGGGTATGGACGGTTGGCAGATACACTAGGAGGGGGATTCTGGCCGAGAGGATATATACTTTTACAGCGCAAGACGCTGAGGGGAACATTCTAGCCTCGGCTCCCCTTGGCTTAGTTGACACCACAGAGCCACAGGAGGAGTGGCCCGAGTGGGGGCAAGTGCTGATCGAAGAGTAAACAAATTTAAGCTGAGATAAATACAAATTTTCGAAAGAATAGCAAAAAGAAAGCCGAAAGCTATCATCCCCTATTGTTTTTAACCTAGTCAAAAAGGGCGTTGCAAATAAAGAGCGGGGACGGCGAGTGGTGAGTACTATTCTTGAGACGGCTGAAAAAGGTAGTGTCATTGCAAGATCGCCTAAGGCGACCGAAGCAATCTCAAAAGAGATGGCTTGGCTCGCAATCCATCATGAGCATTTGCCATGCTCACCACGGAGTATGAAAATGAATGTGTGGCAGGTGCCGTTCATGGTGAGCCCTTCGGCAAGCTCAGGACAGGCTTGTCGAACCATGAACGCCCTTCGACAGGCTCAGGGCGAACGGAGAAAACCTATTTTCGTAGCAATGACAGGGGGTGAGATATGAGGTGAGCATGAGTGAGAGAAATATGCTGAATTTTGACTAGAAAGGAGGTGAGAAAGATGATGAAGAAGTTTGCCACAATACTGCTAGTATTCCTTATGGTGATGGCGTTGGCTGCATTGCCATTAGTGGCTGGGTGCGCTGAGGAGGTACCAACGGAACAAGAGGAGGAAGAGGAGGAGGAAGAGGAAGAGGAGGAAGAAGAGCCATACTACCAGGGGAAGACGATTACTTTCATAGCAGATAGCTCAGCGGGGGGCGGTACTGATATATCGTGTCGGCTGTGGGCTCGTTACCTGCCCAAATATATCCCGGGCAACCCCAGCGCAATTGTGCAAAACATGCCAGCCGGTGGGGGTATTGGCGCCAACAATTACTTTGCCACAGAGGCTACGCCTGATGGACTGACCCTGCTGGTAAGCCACCTTGATGTACTCAAGGCCGCTCCGGTGCAGTCCGGTCTCGATCCGGCGCTTATCCACTACGATGTTACCGATCTCAGGGCTATCGCCTCTATGGATAGGGGGACCAATGTAGTCGTAATACGACCGGAGGCGATTCCCAACCTGACTGATCATACATTACCGGCGGTGCGCATCGGCGAGACGAGTGGGAGACGAACTAATTCCGCCTTTGCCATATGGGGGAAGGAGTTCCTTGACTGGAACGTCCGCTTTGTCATAGGTTTCGAAGGAACTTCTGAAATAGGGTTAGCCCTTCTTCGTGGTGAAGTTGACTGGTTCGCCAGCACCGGCGTGGAGGAGTTGCAACTATTGATTGAAGGGGGAGCGGTAGCCCTAATTCAAGGAGGAATGCAAACGGAAGAAGGGGAATGGTATGCTCGACCTGATTACGCGGATACTCCTCTCCATAGCCCCGTGATAAAGGAAGCCATATACGCATCCGATGTAGCGGATCCGGATTTAGCCTGGGATGCCTATCTCGCCTGGATAGCCCCAGGGGAGATTGTGGAAAAGTGGCTATCAGCTCCTGCAGGCACCCCTGACCAGGTGGTGGAAATACTCAGGGATGCCTTCCGTGAGATGATCAAGGACCAGGACTTTCTAGCGGATATACACGAGATAGTATCTCCCATCGCCGCCTTTAAAATAGGGGAGGTGGTGGAAGAAGGTGTGAGAGCGATAGCTGCGGCACCTGACGAGATCTATGAGTATCACCGGGAGCTGTTGGTAAAGGCTGGTATTCCGGTGGAGGATTAGAGGAAGGCACAATGTGCCTTCCTCAGGGCGTTTAGTTGTCACCCTTCAGTCGCCTAAGGCGACTGAAGGGTCTGTAGATTTTTGGCGGAGTTTACCCTGAGCGAGATTCTTCGGTCGCTTCCTCAGAATCCATCATGAGCATTTGCCATGCTCACCACGGAGTATGGAAATGAACGCCCTTCGACAGGCTCAGGGCGAACGGGAAAAACTCTATCTGCGTAGCAATGACAAAAAAGCGAGGGGCTCAGAAGGGCAGGCAGGATTGCTAAAGAACCTCAAAGAAGGGGTGTTTTAGTATGTTGGAAGCCGCGATAGAAGGCTTATTGATGGCCTTAACCCCGATGAGTCTGGGCTTAATGGCTTTGGGGGTAGCCATAGGCACCTTTTTTGGCGTTTTGCCTGGCATTGGTGGTCTGGTAGCTTTAGCCATTGCTTTACCCTTCACCTTCACCTTTAGTCCCTCCATGGCTATCGCCCTTCTCCTGGGTATGTGTACCGTTGGCAATACCGGAAACACCTTCCCTTCCGTTCTCATCGCCGTTCCTGGGGGTGCCGGGTCCCAAGCCACCATCCTTGATGGATACCCCATGGCGCAAAAAGGGGAGGCGGGTCGGGCTCTTGCCGCTGCCTTCACCGTTTCCGGGCTGGGCGCTTTATTTGGGGCAGTTGTACTGGTAGCCTCACTACCTATTCTTAAGCCCCTGGTTCTCAGCCTTGGCTTGCCCGAGATGTTTATGCTCACCCTGTGGGGTGTGCTCATGGTGGGGGTGCTTAGCGGGAAGGCGCCCTTAAAAGGAATTAGCGCCGGGATGTTGGGCATATTACTCGCCATGGTGGGGCTGGACCTCAAATCAGCCTACCCCCGATTTGTCTTCGGTGAGCCCTATCTTTGGGGTGGATTTAGCGTAGTAGTGCTGTGTCTGGGACTGTTCGCCATTCCTGAAATGCTCACTCTGGCAGCGAGGCAGAAGAGTATTGCTGAGAAGATGGAGATGGGGGCTGGGTTAATGCAGGGGGTTAAAGACGCTTTTCGACATTGGTGGCTTGTGATCCGTAGTAGCACCGCCGGAGTGGTTATCGGAATTATACCTGGTCTGGGCAGCGCTGTAGCCGACTGGTATGCCTATGGGCTTGCCCTCGCCACGGAGAAGGGAGCCAAAGACACCTTTGGTAAAGGGGATGTAAGAGGCGTTATTGCTCCTGAGTCCTCCAACAATGCCAAAGAGGGGGGAGGTCTAATTCCCACCCTTGCCTTTGGCATCCCAGGAAGCACTTCCATGGCTCTCGTTCTATCTGCCTTCCTGGTCGTAGGTATCAGACCTGGAACTGAGATGTTAAGCACTCAGCTCGCTTTGACCTTTTCCTGTGTTTGGACATTGGTCATAGCCAATATCCTGGCTGTGGCCATCTGTTTTGCCCTGATAAAGCCCCTGTCTAAAATTTGCTATATACCCTTTTACGCTATAGTGCCCATGATCGTCGTCCTGGCTTTTATGTCAGCTTTTTCTGCCACTCATCATTGGGGCGACCTGATTACCTTGATTGTCTTTTCCCTGTTGGGCTTTGTCATGAAACAGGCAGGCTGGCCCAGGCCGCCATTACTCCTGGGCTTTATCCTGGGCGGAAGGATGGAGAGTTTTCTGTGGCTATCTATGTCTAGCTATGGCTCTTTAGTATGGCTTTTCCGACCAGGGGTCATCCTGCTATTTCTGCTCATCTCGTTCACGGTAGTCATCCATCCCTATTATCAGAGCCGACGGCAGCGTAAGCCAGTGAGGGCAAGATAATATCATGAAATTGAAGCTCAAAAACTGGTCCAACCATATTAAACCGCAGTCGAAATTCCAGACGGGGTCGCTTGGCAAATACGCTCCAAAAATCAGACTACTGGTATCCAAAAAGGCGTTTACAGTGCTAATAGGGCTGATTTTTTTACTGGCGATTATTACCGCCCTTGATTGGCCATTGCGAGCTTCAATTATGGTGTTCTTTGCGGGGGGGTTAGGCTTGGTGTTAATTATAGCCCAGCTTTATCGGGACATCCGCTCTAAAAAAGGGGAGGCACAAGAAGAGCAAACTATGGACCTAGGGGGAATTAAGAGCCCCCAAGAGCAGTTCCGCGCTGTTCTTACCTTTGGTTGGCTGTTAGGATTATTGTTGGCTATCTGGCTTGTCGGCTTTCTTATAGCCGTGCCCCTCTTTGTCTTTACCTTTTCTAAGGTTTATGGAGCCAAATGGTTTCTTTCCCTGGGCTTGACTATCCTGGCATTTGGCTTTCTTTACGGCTTGTTTGAAATGCTTATACATGTCCCCTGGCCGCGGTCACTGCTTTCGCAGCTCATGGGCGGATAACAATTTGCTCCGAAAATACTATTTGGGGCTATCCCTCTATTTGGGTTTGTTACCTGAAGTCACGTGGCAGGGGGTGGCTGGCAGCAGTTCTTTACGCTGCCCTTACCACGGGGTTTATATATGTTCTATTTGTAGTTTCCCTAAAAGTTGATTTGTATCGAGGATTGTTTTTTAGTCTTTTAGAATGAGAGACTTTCCACAAAACGCTTAAAATTTAAACGGCTGATCTCATTCAGATAGGTGGGTGACACATGAAGCATGGGAGGGTTGTATATTATTAACGAGGTGGCGACAATGAGACATAGACGAGAGCTTCTGAAAGGGAGCACGGAGACATTGCTCCTTTCCTTGCTCAAGCAGCAGCCAATGTATGGCTATCAGATTATCAAGGAACTGGAGAAAAGGAGCCAAGGTTACTTCAGATTTAAGGAGGGCACCCTCTATCCAGCCCTACATCGCCTAGAGATAGCCGGGCTAATTACAAGCAAATGGGAAAAGCTAACTACAGGGAGGGAGCGAAGATACTACCACATTACAGAGAAGGGTTTGCACGCACTGAGTGAAAAGACAACTGAGTGGCAAGGATTTTCTACCGCAGTAACCCTAGTTATGCAGCCATCAACCACCTCGGCAAGGTGAAAAATAAGTGTCGGCTGAACTCGAACATTACCTAGATAATATCAGGGCAGACCTTAGACTTGACCCCTCTTCCGAGAGGGAGATCATTTGCGAGCTACGCACCCACCTTGAAGAACGGGTAAAGGAACTGAGGGAGGAAGGACTTCCAGAGGAAGAGGCAGTCAAAAGAGCAGCTATTGCTTCGGTTCAACCAAAGCAATAGCTGGTGAGATGAATCAGGTGTACACCAGGGGTAACTGGGCTAAGGCTATAGTTGCAGCCACACCTCATCTCCTATTTGCCTTACTTTTTGTGGTTCACCAATGGAATAATATAGCCTGCCTCCTGATCACCTTTGCTTCTATAATTGGTGTAGTTGCCTATGGGTGGCGGCGCAATAAACCTGTCTGGTTCTTTCCTTGGTTAGGCTACGCCCTGATACCATTATTGATAGTTGGTTTTATTCTAGCAACCCTTATCATAGAAGCCTTGTCCTCAAATAATCTTGCCTTCTCCTGGTTCTGGTTGGCAGCTTTGGCTTATCTTCCCATTGCGCTGTGGTTACTCATCTCCATTACTACCCAAACAGTGAGGAGAGAGTGGCTGCTTGCTCCGCTGATGGCACTGCCAATCCCTGCTGTAACAGGCTGGTTTCTAGTGATGCAAGGACAGGGCAGTTTACTAAGGTTTGGAGAGCAATACCACAACCTAGATAGTTGGATAGCTTTATGCCTCCTCGCTCTGGCTGGTGTAGTTATCCTGTTTATCCGTTTACCCCAGCGTTCTCTAAAAGCGAGTGTGCTTCTTTCTGCTGGGCTTGCCACTTTATCTATAGTAGCAATCTCAAGCCAAGGCAGTCTCGGCATCCTTAGCCTGGCAACCTTAGTTTTAGCCACCCCGGCTCTACTCCTTGGTCCGGCGCTGTTAGAGCGCTGGATAGGGCATGGAGAGCAGAAGGCAGAGGCTTGGTGGGGCTATTGCTGGTTTGAGCACGTCTGTTTAAGCCGTCGTCACCACTAGAAAAATTCAATCGATACCCCCTTAAAGGGTCTGCGTTGGACACAATGCAGTAGGTATGTGGGATGTCATAGCACTAATCCTCGGCTCTTACCTTCTAGGAATTTTTAGCCAGCGGGCTAGAATTGCTCCCCCATTTGAGGTATAATAAAAAGACTTTGCATTGGAGACAGCAGCCAAGTAGGGGGAGGCTTTGAAAAAAGGGGAAGGGATTAAAGAGCAGCTTATAAAAGAAATAGATAATCGCCGCTCTGAACTCCTCGACCTGAGCCTTAAAATCCATGCTAACCCTGAAATAGGTTTCCAGGAGGTAAAAGCCACAAGTTGGCTGATAGAGTATTTGGAGAGGAATGAATTTGAAGTGGAAAGGGAATTCTGCAATTTGCCTACTGCATTTAGGGCAAGCTACGGCTCAGGTAAGCCGGTGATTGCCCTGCTCGCTGAGTATGATGCCTTGCCTAAGCTAGGGCACGCCTGCGGGCATAATATAATAGCTGCCGTTGCCGCTGGCGCTGGCACTGCTAGTAGAGTAGCAGCCAACCAACTAGGAGGCTGCATTTTGGTTATCGGCACCCCAGGCGAGGAACTCTATGGGGGAAAAGCAATTATGTTAGAAAGGGGAGCCTTTCGGGATGTAGATGTTGCCCTTATGGTGCATCCTGGAACACGAGATATCGCTGTGTCGCAGACATTGGCTTGCTCATCCCTGGAGATAGAGTTCTTCGGCAAGGCAGCCCATGCCGCAGCCTGTCCTGAAGAAGGCATTAATGCCCTGGAAGCACTAATTCTGGCTTTCAATAATATCAATTCGCTTCGGCAGCATATCAGAAAGGAGAGTCGTATCCACGGCATTATCACCGATGGCGGAGAAGCTGCCAATATTGTTCCTGCTCACACCAAGGCGATCTTTCTGGTGCGAGCTGAGGATGAGGAATACCTCAAAGAGCTGAGGGAAAAGGTTCTATCATGCTTTGTAGCTGCCTCTCTAGCTACCGGGGCTCGTCTGGAGCATAAGTGGGGGGAGGTAGAATATGCCACCCTGCGCAATAATCTTGCTTTAGCGCAACTTTTCACTCAGAATATGGAATCCTTGGGTCGCAAGGTCTATCCCACCGACCCAGAGCGAAGTCTTGGCAGCACCGATATGGGCAACGTTAGTCAAGTAGTGCCAGCTATTCAACCCTTTGTGGCTATCGCTTCCCCTGGGGTATGGGTGCATTCCCCGGAGTTTGCTGCTGCCGCTGCTTCTGAAATGGGTCATCAGGGGTTACTAGATGGGGCAAAGGCTCTTGCCCTTACTGTGGCTGACCTCTTAGCCTATCCCGAAGCAATTGCCAAAGTTAAGGAGGAATTCTTACAGGGGCTTGCCACTGAGCCAATCTCGGATTATACTAAAGGACAATAGTGGTTAAAGTGGAGGTCGACAACCATAAAGAGAAAGGAGGTCAAAAATGGTTATGCGGTGGCTTGAGTGTAGTGGAGGGAGCGTCCATATAGCTGGTCCCTGCCCTAACTGCTATGCGTCTCAAGGTGGATTGCTTATGGGAACAGTATCCGGCGCATATAAGGGAAGGGTGACGGCTAAATGCGTAGACTGCGGCACCGTAATTGATTACTATGTGGATGCCGCTGAGGGGAAAATATGGAGGATGGAAGCGGTGGAGACAAAAGCAGGGCGAGTAGAAGCTTAACCAAGGGTGGAAATATGGGGAATAGTCCCCGAATAGGCATCCCAAGGGCTTTGCTTTATTACGAGTACTACCCTATGTGGAGGACCTTCTTCGAAAACCTGGGAGCTGAGGTAGTAGTCTCATTACCCACTACCAAAGATGTGCTCAACTCAGGCTCCATCAGGATGGTGGCTGAAACCTGCCTCCCGGTAAAGGTTTTTATAGGGCATGTCCTCTCTCTAGTAGGCAAATGCGATTATGTTTTCGTCCCCGCTATCCGCAGCGTGGAAAAGAAGGTTCATAATTGCTCCAAGTTCCTTGGCTTGCCTGATATGACTAAAGCAGCAGTCCCTGAGTCCCCTCCTATCCTTGATGTGGATATCGATGTAGACAAAGGTAGGGGCGAACTTTATCAAGCTATCTATAGGCTGGGGCGTCACTTTACCTGGAATCCGGCTAAGGTAAAGCAGGCTGCTTCAGCAGCCTGGCAGGTTCATCAGACATATCAAACACAGATGAGCTCCCTGGGGCAGCCCCCGCTTCAAGCAATGGAGAAGATGTTCCCCACGGGTGAGACTATAAAGAGTGAGAACGGTTCAAATCACTCCACCAGCATTGCCCTTATTGGGCACCCTTATCTGCTCTATGACGATTATGTTAATTATCGCATGCTTCACCAGCTTGAAGTAAGGGAAGTCAAGGTTCTATTCCCTGAAATGGTGCAGAAGGAGGAGATTGACAGGGCAATCGCCACTCTGGTGGAAAAGGCTTACTGGACCTATGAAGATGAGGTAGTGGGGGCTGGGGGATACTATCTACAGAGTGAAGTGGATGGAGTTATTGGTTTGGTTGCATTTGGCTGTGGACCTGACTCTATGATGATGGGCATTGTGCAGCACTACGCAAGAAAGCTAGGAAAACCATTTATGTTTCTTACTCTGGATGAGCATGCCTCAGAAGCAGGCTTGATTACTCGATTAGAAGCTTTTATCGATATGATCCATAGGAGAAACAAGGAAAAAGGATGCGCATAGGTTTTCCCCACGCAGGCTATCTCTATGTTCCCATAGGGACTCTACTTCGGGAGCTAAATGTTGATTTCGTGATACCTCCTCCCCTCAGCAAGCGCTCCATGGACTTGGGGGTCAAATATTCCCCTGAGGGAGCTTGCCTCCCCTTCAAGCTTACCCTGGCTAACCTTATCGAGGTTTGTGAGCTTGGGGCGGATACGCTTGTTCAGGCGCGTGGCTTTGGTATCTGTCGCCTCGGCTATTATGCTAAAATCCAGGAACAGATCCTGCACGATATGGGGTATGATGTGGAGCTGATGAAGTTCTCTGTCTCAGAGGGGAACAAGCTATTTGGCTTTCTAAGGGTGTTTAAGAAACTAAGCAATGATGCCCCTTGGTCAAAGATTCTCCCTGCCTATTACTTTGGCATGACCAAGCTAAATTATATAGATGATATAGAGAGTGTGGTGCAGAAGGTGCGTGCTGTGGAACTAAAAAAGGGCACTGCCAATCGCTTGTTCAAGGAAGCGATTGATGCTATTGATGAAGCTAGCGACCACGCCTCCCTGAAACGAATCAAAAAGGATTATATTGAGCGATTACACCAGGTGTCCTGCGACACCCAGGCTGAACCGCTTAAGGTAGGAATTGTGGGGGAGATTTATGTGGTGTTGGAGCCATTTGCTAACATGGATTTGGAGGTAGAGCTGGGCAAATTAGGGGTGGAGGTGCACCGCACCCTCTCCTACTCCCGCTGGAGTAAATACAACTTCTACCTTAATCCCCTGGGGATAGATGAATGGAAGGAGGTTCATCGAGCAGCCCTGCCCTACCTGAAGAGGGATGTGGGTGGAGATGGCTGGGAATCAGTAGGGGAGAAGGTGCTGCATTCCCGTGAATATGATGGCATAATCCATGTAGCACCATTCACTTGCCTGCCAGAGGTTATAGCCCAAAACATTATGCCCTCTACTAAAGAGCAAATTCCAGTGCTCACCCTTCTCTGTGATGAGCAGATGGGCAAGCAGGGGATGATGACCAGGCTGGAAGCCTTTGTTGACCTTCTTGAGCGTCGACGCAGGCAAAAACATCGCCTATTAACCAAATGAGGTGAGGTAATGGAGGTTTATCTTGGCATAGATGTTGGCTCAGTGACCACTAAATTTGCTGTGATAGATAAGGATAATCAGCTTATCGATTCTATTTATTTGCGCACTGAAGGCAAACCTATTGCTATGATTCAAGAGGGTCTGAGAGAGATTAGAGACAAGCTTCTTGCCGAGACCAGGATTCTCGGTGTTGGCACTACAGGGAGTGCTCGCTATCTAGCTGGGGTTATTGTTGGCGCTGATGTGATAAAGAATGAGATTACATCTCAGGCTGTAGCTACCTTACAATATGCCCCTGAGGCAAAGACCATCATCGAGATCGGAGGGCAGGATAGCAAGATCATTATTCTACGCCAGGGGGTAGCTATTGATTTTGGTATGAATACGGTTTGTGCTGCTGGAACAGGTAGCTTCCTTGACCACCAAGCCCAGCGTCTCAATGTAAACATTGAGGATTTTGGGCAGCGATCCCTTCAGAGTAAGAATCCGGTGCGTATTGCTGGGAGATGCACCGTTTTCGCTGAATCAGACATGGTTCACAAGCAGCAAATGGGACACTCTACAGAGGATATTCTCTATGGCTTATGTCAAGCCTTGGTGCGAAACTATCTTAATAATATTGCCCTGGGAAAGGAGATCTTACCACCAGTGGTATTTCAAGGTGGGGTTGCCTTTAACCAGGGTATTGTCAGAGCCTTTGAGGAGAGCCTGGGAACCAGCATCATTGTTCCGCCTCACCACGAGGTGATGGGAGCTATAGGGGCAGCGATGTTGGCTCAGGAGGTGATAGAGGAAAAGGGTGATGGGACAAAGTTCTATGGATTCGGGATAAGCGAAGCCAGCTATCACACCTTCACATTTGAATGCAAAGCTTGCCCCAATCTGTGCGAAATCGCTCAGATTTCATTAAACGGCAAGGCTCTGGCACGCTGGGGAGGACGCTGCGACCTATGGGAGAGGGTGGAAAGCAAAGGGGTGAAATAATTGGCTAAACCACTAGAAGTAAAGGAAAGCGACTTTGACCAAATCGTCCTTGAATCTAAACAGCCTGTTCTAGTAGACTTCTGGGCACCCTGGTGCTCTCCCTGCTTGGCTATTGCCCCTATATTAGATGAATTAGCCAAGGAGTATGAGGATAAGATAACTATTGCTAGGCTAAATGTGGATGGGGCAGCTAGGATTGCCACCAGATATGGCATCCATAGCATCCCCACCCTTTTGATTTTCAAAGATGGCAAACCAGTTCAGCAGAGCGTCGGCTTAAAGAGTAAAAAGGAACTGAAACAGATGGTGGAGGCTGCGCTCAAGGAGAGATAGATATGAACGAGAAATATGACCTGATTATCATCGGCGGAGGTCCTGGTGGGCTAACAGCAGGACTTTATGCTTCAAGGGCAAGGCTAAATACCTTGCTTATTGAGAAGGGGATTATGGGGGGATTACTGGTAAACATCGAGCACTTAGAAAATTACCCCGGCTTTCCTGAAGGGATTTCAGGTTTTGACTTGGGGCAGTTGATGTATCAGCAAGCGATGAAGTATGGGATGAAGACTATTGCCGCTGAGGCGACAGGGATCGAGCTAGAGGAAGAATATAAAGTGGTGCATACTAGCCGAGGCAGCTACTTGAGTAAGGCGATAATCATTGCCGGTGGGGCCGGTCACCGGAAACTGGGGGTGCCTGGGGAGGACAAGCTCTTGGGTAAGGGGGTTTCCTATTGTGCTACTTGCGATGGAGCCCTGTTTGAAGAGCAACCGCTGGCAGTAGTTGGCGGTGGGGTAGCAGCCCTTACCGAGGCTCTCTTTCTTACTAGATTTGCTTCAAAGGTCATTGTTATCCATCATCACCATCAGCTTCACGCCAGCAGAATCCTCCAGGAGAGAGCTTTTGCCAATTCCAAAATAGAATTCCTTTGGAATACAAGGGTGGAGGGGATCCTAGGAGAGGAAGAGGTCAAGGGTCTCAAACTTCACAATGCGAAAACCGGAGAAAGGTCTACCTTAGAGGTTGATGGCGTCTTCATCTATGTTGGGCTCAAGCCCAACACGGATTATCTTAAAGGTATATTGTCCTTAGACGAAGCAGGTCACATCTCGGTCAACGAGCTAATGGAAACCGAGATACCTGGGATTTTTGCCGCTGGTGATATTCATCATAACTCAGCAAGGCAAGCAATCACCGCTGCCGGGGACGGAGCCACCGCTGCCCTCTCCACAGAGCGGTTCATCAGAGGGGTTTAGTAGCCCGCTACCCCTCTGCCCCCATTACACAAAACGCTATTTTGTGCAGTGAGCCCATAGCTGTGATGCAAATTGTAGCAGAACTTTTGGGAAGGGATTTGGCTGGTAGCCATAGTAACCTCACACTAACCTAGTATCTGGTTAATCCTGTTTCTCCACTCGTTTTCGTAGATAACTTTGAATTCAATCCTCTTGTTCTTGAATTCCAAATTTAATTGACGCCAGTCTTTTTGCGTACCTAATTTGTTGCAGAATTCAAAAACACTGGTTTTATAAGCCGTATCCTCATTCTGTAGGTGTAATCCCTTTGTCTCTACCACGTAAATTGTCTTATAGTCATCAAGGTTGCTGGGTGGGGAATCAGTGAAGATAAAATCAGGGTAAATCTTGTGTTTCTTCCAGCCTTGTATATAGTAGTCTTGCCTGGATAGGTTGCGGTACCACCACAACAGCTTCTGTTGTTCATCAAGACAAATAGCTACGGACTTTTCCATCTGGTTAATGCCTTCTTCCGGCACTTCTTCGAAAAGGCTTTTCTCTAACTGGGAGTTGTCCGCTCTGACAAGTCGCTTGGTATCGCTCTTAATGGGCAGCCGGCTTGGTAATTTATGTCCACCTTTGCTCACAATCAGAAAGAACCAGAGTGTCTTCTCTGCAATTAAGTCCCGAAAAACGGCTTCGGCTAGTCCGTCCCGTTCTTTCTCCAGGTGCTTCCTCAGTTCCTCAATCAAGTAGGCAAGGTTATAGCTAACCACTTTTTCGCCATATTTACCTGCCAGAGCATTCGCCGTCTTATCACACATTTCGTAAGCTATCCAGGGATTTGGAACTATATCCAATAACTGTCTGGTCATAAATACCTTGTCGATTTGCCAGCTTGTGAATGCTCCGTAACTACGTTTCTTTTCTTTGATAACATCTTTCCTGTCTTCAGAAAGCCCTACCACAACTTCACTGTCCACAAGCGGTTTCTTATCCAAAGTTAAATTAAGCACGTAGTCAAGATTGACCAGGCTCCAGTCTATACTGCGTAATATATCCATTTCATAGTTTATATCACGCCAACTCCCATTTTCCTGGATAACAAATTTAGGCAAATATATTTTACCCTCAAACCGCTTGAAACGTTCTCTATACCCTACCGTCTTAAAGTCGGTCTCCGGTAAACCTGTGTCGCCTTTATCAATGATTACTCTTCCCGCTATATCTCCCAGTCCCTCATTTTCAAACCCTCTTTTAATGTTGTCGAACAGGTCTGAGGTACGGGGACGGAAACAGAATACGTAGCTTTCATCAAGCTCAATAATCTTTGTTTTCTTGGCATAAGGTTGCCGTAAAATACGTCCTACCAATTGCGTCATGCTCAACTGCGAATTTGGGTTCGTGAGCACCGTTAGAATATAGGCAAAGGGACAATCCCAGCCTTCCTGTAAAGCTTGCTTCGTAATGATGAAACGAATTGAGCAGTTACGGCTTAGTAAATCTATGCCCTCTATGTCATCTGCTTCGCTACTTTTAATGGCTATCTCTTCAACTGCTACACCGCATTGTTCAATCAGATATTTCTTAACATCTTCCGCATGAGTATATCTGGTGCCTCTTTGGTCTTTACCGGTACGCTCAGCCTGTATCAGACATATTGGTCTAATATGGACTCCAGTATTTGCTTCGTATTCGATTGCTTTGTCTTCCAGAGTCTTACGCTTGTTTAAGGCTTCTCTCAGGACATCCTGCCAGGCAAGCGTAGCTTTGTTGGAGATATGCAGGTCAAGCTTAATCATTTCTTCACGGTTGAGTTCTTGCCCACTAATATCAACCAGTATATTGCTTGGCTGGGGTGGTGTAGCCGATAGCTCAACTACAATTGAGGGATTAAAGTCCCTGATAGTTTTCTGTGCTCCTGCACTGTAGGTTTTATGCCCTTCATCAATAATGACGATAGGCTTCAGTGTTTTAAGCGTATTTCCCAGTGAAGTCTTGACTACTTTGCCGAAAAATCCCTTATCTTCTCCAAAGTAATCGAGGTTGGGGAATTTGCCTAATAGTTCCTGGTTTGCTTTGATGTCATCTTCTGGTGGGAAGAACTCAGTAAAACCGCCATTATCCTTGAATATCCGCAAAACCTCTTTAATTTTTCGGTTAGACGCTTGTAGCATCAAAAGCATGACTACCAGGTTTTCTTCAACATCGAGCTTGGAAAACTTCTCGGTCTTTTCGCAGATAATAGTCCGTCCCGCACTGGCAATGTCTAGGACTTGCCGGTACGGGTGGTCTCTGTTCCGCAAGGACTCCAGTGTCTGCCTGTAAATTTGACTGGTAGGGACAATCCACAAAATTATACCCGTCTGTTTCTTGAGGTAGATACGGTTAATCAGGTCAATAGTATGGCAAGCTAGTAGTGTCTTACCGCCACCCGTAGGTATCTTGATATAAAAATCCGCTAGATTTTCCCCCAAGCCGTTCTTCTTTGAGTAATAGGGCTTTGAAGTACCCCAATATTTACTCCATGCAGCTTTGGGAAAATCAAAGAATTCCACATCCGAGAATTCGGATGATAAGGCTTGCCTTCTGGTAGCTTCTTCTCTGGCTTTCACCAGCCATTCCAGGTAGAGCTTAACTTGAGTGAGCGTCTTTTTCTGGTAGTCTTTTAGTTCCATTTATTACTCTCTAAGTCTATAAATCTCAAAGGGTAACTGGCAGTATTCAATGCCTTTTAAGCCGTGCTTGGCTAGAAGCTCGCTATCATTCAGGTCGAGATACTTGGTCGGTGCAAATACCAGCTTCTTCTTGCCAGTGTATTCGCCCAGTGCTTTAGCAACTTCCAGCGTTAGAGCAGTGGATTTCAAATAGTCAAGGTCTGGTTTATAGAATAGATACACTTCGTGCTCTTTGGACTCGCCGATGAAGTGTTTGTCTTCGTCAACCTTTTCTGGCAAAAATTCCTCACCGGTGGCAGTATAAAAGACATAGCGTGCAAGGTCTAGATAGCTGGGAAGCCTATCGCCTGTTAGAATACTCTCAAACTCGATAGGATTGCCAAGCTCAAAGAAGCTAAAAGAGCCACCTAACCCATTTCGTAAATCGTCATCTTTAGCATTGGATACACCTTTAATTACTCTCCTAACCCTCTCTGCGGTAATGCTATCTGCATAATCTTCACATTCAACCAAAACAAACTTGCGATTGCCACCATCCTCTTTGTTTAAGTCCAAAACTGCATGAGCAGTGGTGCCAGAGCCAGCGAAAGAATCAAGAACAATCGCATTTTTCCCCTTGTAAGTAGCTAGTTTGACGAGATGCTTCACAAGGGTTGTCGGCTTCACATTATCGAAGACCTTTGCGCCAAAAATCTTTTTGAGTTCTATAGTCCCGCTTGATGCCGTTCCTTTGTCCAAAAGTAAACTGTCCGTAGCTAACTCACTTCTCTTACCCTCTCTAATTTTGCGGTATACTGTGTATTGTCCGCTACCATCTTCTACAAAATCCAAATCTCCACTTTCTTGCATCTTTCTAACGGAAGCTTCTCCAAATCTCCACCTACCTTCGGTACCATCACTTCGAACGGGATATACTGTTGCGCCATCAGGTGCAGTAATAGGGAAATACATGCTGGGTCTATCTTCCCGTCTATCCCCTTGTCCCCATTGTCTCAACAACTCTCTTTTATAACTGCCTTTGTCATCTCTATAGTTTCCTTTTGCTTGAACAGTGACTACCGGTTCGAGTTCTACGGCGCCGACTTCCTTAGCGTAGCACTCCACATATTCGTGATTCATTTCTACTTCACTTGTTGTTCCCCCCTTCCCGCCTCTACCTGCCCATACAAAGGTCGCCACATAATTCCCGCTAAAAATCTCATCCATTAACATGTGCAGACGATGTCCCTCGTTCTCATCAATACTTACGAAAATAATGCCGTCCTGCGATAATAATTCTCTCAACAGTTTTAGCCTCGGCATCATCATGCAGAGCCACTTGTCGTGCCTGGTTAAGTCCTCTTTATCAACAACCTTGCCCAACCACTCCTGCATCATGGGGGAGTTTACGTTATCGTTATAAGCCCAGTTTTCATTGCCGGTATTATAGGGCGGGTCTATGTAAATGCACTTTACTTTTCCGGCATAGGTAGGGAGCAAAGCTTTGAGGGCTTTAAGATTGTCGCCGTGAATAATCAAGTTGTCGTTCAGGCTAACCTTGTCCGTCAAGCCCTTCTCTTTAACAGGAATGAGTTCGTGGTATTTCACTGCCAGGTGATGATTCTGGACAAAGGACTTGCCTTTAAAACTTAAGGTAGCCATAACGGTTTCTCCTCTCCAAATCCGCTGGCTGGGCTATCAAACACTATCTCTCAGGGGTTATTATAGCATAGTCACACCCGGTGCTACTAGCCGTAGTGGTAACAAACCGTCAAATTGTGGCGTGAAGATAATATCAATGATAGGTCGGGAATTACATTCTGCTGGAAAATGTATGAAAGACCTTTTTGGCAGTATCTGGCGGACTGACCTGAAGGTCTGTCCCCACAGGTTGGTGCATAATTTGGGTTTAGATTCCCTTATTCAGGCTAGCCAAGAATTCGGCGTTAGTTTTGGTCTTTGCCATGCGTCCTAAAACTAGCTCCGTAGCTTCCGTGGGATTGGGGGAGTTAGTTGAAACCATAGCTGCCATGCGCCTTAACAGCCATACCTGTTTCAAAGTGGGTTCATCCAGCAATAATTCTTCCCGTCTGGTGCTGCTACGAGGGATATCTATAGCAGGGAAGATTCTCCTTTCTGCCAGTCGGCGGTCAAGATGCAATTCCATATTACCTGTCCCCTTAAACTCCTCATAAATCACCTCATCCATTCGGCTACCGGTATCAATAAGGCAGGTGGCAATTATGGTGAGGCTACCTCCCTCCTCAATATTCCTGGCAGCGCCAAATAAATGCTTAGGATTATATAGGGCAACCGGGTCAATGCCTCCGGAGAGGGTCCTCCCACTAGAGGGCGCAGCTAAGTTATATGCCCTAGTCAGCCTGGTAATGCCATCAAGGAGGATGACCACATCCCTTTTCATCTCTACCAGGCGCTTGGCTCTCTCCAGGGCAAACTCGGCTACCCGAGTTTGGTTCTCCACTGGCTCATCGAAGGTAGAACTTATTACCTCCCCCTTAATCGAGCGCTCCATATCGGTGACCTCCTCGGGTCGCTCACCAATAAGACAAACCATGATATGGATGTCGTTGTGGTTGGTAGTGATGGCATTAGCAATGTACTTGAGGAGTACCGTCTTTCCCGCTTTGGGTGAGGAGACTATAAGTCCCCTCTGCCCCCTCCCGATAGGAGTGATAAGGTTTAATAGGCGTGTAGAAAGATTATCTGAGGTGGTCTCTAGGTTAATTAACTTATTGGGGAAAATGGGGGTTAAAGAATCAAATATGGGGCGGCTCTTAGCCAACTCAGGGTCAGAGTTATTGACCATCTCCACCCTAAGCAAGCTAAGATATTTCTCACCCTCCTTAGGAGGTCTGGCTTGTCCTACTATCGCATCCCCAGTGTGTAGACCGAGGCGACGAATCTGGGATAGGGAGACATAAACGCCGTTCCTCTTTGATGACAGACTATCTTGCCTCAGGAAACCATAGCCATCGGGGGTGATCTCCAATATACCGCTGGCGAAGATATTCCCCTGCTGCTCCGTCATTGCCTGAAGAAGACGAAGGATAAGTTCCTGTTTTTTGAGCGAACTATAACCAGAGATGCCTGATGCCTTTGCCATCTCCGCTAGCTCTTCCCGTGACTTAGCTTCCAGTTCAGCGAAGCTCACCCTTCCCTCCTTTTCTCGAGACTTGCTGCCAGTCTTCCATAAAGCGAGCAATGCCAGCAACAGTAAGGGGATGATGAATCATCTGGTTCAAAACACTATAGGGAATGGTAGCAATATGTGCCCCTGCCTTGGCAGCAGCCACGCAATGCAATGGGTGACGAAGGCTAGCAGCAATTACCTGGGTAGATAGATTATAGTGGCTGAAGACTTGCACAATCTCAGCTACTAACATCATCCCATCATGTCCTATATCATCCAATCTACCCACAAATGGGCTTACATAGGCTGCACCAGCTAATGCACCTAGAAGAGCCTGATTAAGCGAGAAGCAAAGGGTAAGATTTATTTTTATATTCTCCTTAGAAAGGGTAGAGATTGCCTCCAGCCCTGAAGTAGTAGGAGGGATCTTGACCACTACCTGAGGAGACCAGGAGGAGATTTCTCTCGCCTCCTCAATCATAGCCTGTGTTTGTTGACCAAGTACCTCAGCACAGACAGGTCCGTTAATGATGGAGCAAATCTCCATAACAACTGCTTTATAATCAGACATGCCTTCCTTGGAAACTAGCGTGGGGTTGGTTGTTACCCCGCTGATTACACCCAACCTAGCCGCCTGACGGATGTGCTCGATATTCGCTGTGTCAAGAAAGAGGCGCATTACTTATTCCTTAGTGTAAAGGAAGGGGTTGCTGAGCTCCCTCTCTTAAAGTCTGCTTCGCCATCCCGATGAATTCGTAGAAAAGGGGATGGGGGCGATTAGGACGCGACCTAAATTCAGGGTGAAATTGAGTGCCCATCATCCAGGGGTGGTCTCTCAGTTCAGCTATCTCCACTAGCCTGCCGTCAGGGGAGAGACCACTGGCAATTAGTCCTGCCTCCTCTAAAGTATAGCGGAAGTCGTTGTTAAATTCAAATCGATGCCGATGACGCTCATAAACTACAGATTGCTTATAAGCAGCAGCGGCACGGGTGCCTTCAACCAAACAGCAAGGGTAAGCACCTAACCTCATAGTCCCCCCCTTTTCCTCTATCCCTTGTTGCTCAGGCAAGAGATCGATTACAGGATATTGGGTATGAGGAGAAAACTCAGCAGAATTAGGCTCGTTTGAATTAAATACATATCGGGCATATTCCACTACCATAACCTGCATCCCCAGGCATAAACCCAAATAAGGCACCTCTTTCTCCCTAGCATATCTAGTTGCTTTAGCCATGCCTTCAATGCCACGTTGTCCAAATCCACCAGGCACTACGATACCCTGAGCCGAGCGAAGCAGCCTATCAACCGAATCCTCATCCTGCAAATCCTCAGACTGAACCCACAGGATTTTTGCCTCTCGATCATGATAGGCAGCAGCATGGCATAGTGCCTCGTATACAGAAAGGTAAGCATCCCTCAGCTCCACATATTTACCCACCAGAGCAATGGGCAGAGGCTCTTTTGGAGACTTTAGTCTCTCCACCAAGGCACGCCACTCACTTAAATCCCCCTGCCCTGAAGGCAAGCCAAGCATCTCCATCATCAAACCACCTAAACCAGCCTCCTCAAGGATGAGAGGGACCTCATATATAGTGGAAACGGTGAGGAGAGGTATTACTGCACTTTTCTCTACGCTGCAAAAGAGGGATATCTTCTCCCTTGCCCCCTCAGGGACAGGATGATCACTGCGGCAAATAATAATATCAGGTTGGATGCCGATACGGCGTAGCTCATTCACCGAATGCTGAGTAGGTTTGGTCTTCAACTCCCCTGTAGAGGAGAGGTAAGGTAAAAGGGTGGTATGAATGTAAAGAATGTTATCCCTGCCTACTTCGCTTCGCATCTGGCGGATAGCCTCAAGGAAGGGAAGCCCTTCAATGTCACCCACAGTGCCACCTACCTCTACAATTACTACCGAAGCCCCACTCAGCTTAGCTACCTCCTCTATCCTTTCCTTTATCTCATTAGTAACGTGAGGGACTACTTGAATTGTTCCGCCAAGGAAATCACCCCTCCTCTCCTTGGTGATGACTGAGCTATAAATTTGCCCTGTAGTAACGCTGGAAGCAGTGCCGAGATCAGTATCGATGAACCTCTCATAGTGACCTAGGTCAAGGTCGGTCTCAGCTCCATCCTGGGTAACAAAAACTTCGCCATGCTGATAGGGAGACATAGTTCCTGGGTCAACATTAAGATAAGGGTCAAGCTTCTGAATGGAGACAGTAATATTACAGCTCTTAAGGATCCTGCCAATGGAGGCAGCCACAACCCCCTTCCCTACAGAGCTAACTACCCCGCCAGTAACGAAAATATACTTCGGCATTCCTTGAGCAAGACCATCTTACTTAGAGGCTTATGGCTTTTTTCGATGTATGGAAAACATTCTATTACGAATGTCTAGGAATAATAATAACCAACCTATGCCTTATTGTCAAGCCTGCTGTTGGCTTGAAGGTAAAATGTCACCATAACGTTGAAGGAAGAATGTCACCTTGGGGAGTCGGTTAGCATCTCCGACCAGGAGGTGTTAACCATGGAG
>SDBU01003256.1_pt1 | contig 20774 bp, 40 predicted proteins | sample 2277071 | NCBI WGS metagenome assembly SDBU01 (sample SAMN10397929, study PRJNA504765) | marine sediment metagenome | isolation source: marine sediment core GS08_GC12, 126 cmbsf | place: Arctic Ocean: Gakkel Ridge, Loki's castle | collected 2008
GAGTGATTATTATTCTATTGTATTGCCTCATCAGCGTTAGCCCGTGGTACCCATCCAACTTATCTCAGGGAGCCGCATGTCAGAGGACTTTCGGTGCAATGCTACATTGCGTGTACTACTGTCATTTTATTGCCTCCCTCTCTTTTGTGCTACCAATCTTTTTTTATGTTACTTTATTTTAGCACACTTTTTCGTGCGTGTCAACAACTAAAATACAATTTAATAATACGCAGAACTAGCTAGTTCTGCATCTGTGACTGCTCCTTCTCTCAAAGAGAAAAAGAAAGGAAACAAAACAAACCTAAAGTTGTTCGATAATGTTACACCTTATCAGTTGTGATTATTAGCCGAACCTTCAAACTCCAACTCGGCACTCACTTGCTCATCCACAGCAGTCTGAACCCACTCCTCAATAGTAACATCGTCTTTCTTCGCAAACCTTGTGACATCCATTAGGTCTTCATCATCTAGTACCACATGACAAACGTACATTTCAAGCCTCCTTATGTAGTCAACCTATTTCAATCCTCATCTTCCTGTGTGCTGATAATGGTAATACCATCCTTACTTTGAATATCAGTCAACATTCTTCCTGTGTCCCCGTATTTCGCAACCCACACCAATGTCCTGCGGTACATAGTAAAGTTATCGCCCTTGTAGCCACTAAATGTCTTGCCATCGGCATCTTTGAAGAGTTGAAGTAGCTGGCTTACTATCATTGGCTGTACGTTAGGACTGTAATCCAAGGATAAATCCTCATAATACCCTCTATAGCTATGAAGGCTAGTAGGAATCTCATTGGTAAAGTCTAACTTCACGGTGTTCTTCTTTGGTTGTGCTTCTAGCAGCAGGATTACCTCCCCTAATACTCTAATTGGCTTCTTTTCAAACTCCTCCATTTTCATTTTCGCCACTTGTGCATCCACTATTGTTTGTAAATCCATCATCGGCCTCCTTATGTAATCAACTTATTTTCCGTTCCATCTTTACCATTGGTATATTGTAAGATATATAAAGTGGGTGCTTCGGTTGACCATCTCTATTCATTCCTAAACAATAAGGCTCTTTTATCATTGCTAGAACCATTGGCGCTCTTTTTATAACTGGTGCAAAAGAACCCCATCCACAAAGCTGGCACCCAGACATAGCTATCATCTGTTTGAGATAGTAGTCGGTAAATTCTCCTACCGAATCACCATTAGTTAAAAGAGCTTTTGGGTCAGTAGATACATAGGCATAAAGGTTAGCCATAAGAAATCCACCAAATCCTTCCCTATTAGCCCTCGATATACCTCTAGTGATTGTTGGGTCATTCCTTAATTCACCAGCCTTTGATGGATTCAAACCTATTTGAAGTAAAATAGGGCGGCGGGTATTCCAAACTCGCCATAGGGCATATCGGTATTGACGGTCATCTGAAAAAATTGCACCTGTTGGATTATCCAAGTCTATTCCATTCATAACGTCAGGCTTCGGACACCCTGCGGTCTCTGCCACAGGGAGGAGAAGCCGCCTCCTTCTCTCTTACTAAATGCCATAAGTGCTTAAATCTCGGGTGATACTGATTGCCGAAAATATCAGGAATACCATGGATGGTATAGTGGTTATAAAGTTGAAGGTCTATTTTTACCATTCTCCTTAGTTCGCTTTGGCGCTTTGACCAAGTATCATCCTCAATACAGGTTTTGCGTGGGCAGTTTAGGCATGAGGGATAGAGAAAACACCCTTTGTCAGCCTTAAAACCATTGTGCCATCCCTCTCGTATTCTCATCTCGTCTCTTTAACGCCCTGTGCTCTTGGCACAGGGATATTTACTCGATTAACTAAGAAATTTACACTCCTATTCTTTTATCTAATAGAGCAACTTGGTAATCTGGTCCACATTTATGTATTGCTTTATACATACCTGCATTCCCAGACTTCAATGCCAATACACTATAGTATACTGGTGTTTTCTTCAACGAAGTCCTCAGCCTAGATTTAGGTAATACATCATAGTGACCCTTGCCACATCGAATTACCAATCCTTCAGGGTCCTTATAAGTTTCTAGGTGATAACAATTTCTACACTTAATCAATAATTTGTGGCTCATTCCTCAGCCTCCTCTTTTGCCTTCCTTTGCTTGAGTTTTAGTTCCTCAGAGAATAATTCATAGATTTCCAACCTTGTTGGTTCCCTATTAAAAATCTCGATGAACTCTTTAATAACCCTTTCCTTTTCATTCTCATTAAGAACAACTTCAGGTATTACTCTTTTCGGCTTTCTAACCTTTGGAACTTTACGTTCCTTTTTCTTAATAGGTGGCCCAATTCTAGGTCTACCTCTAGGCCTACCCGAAGGTAAACGATACCTTCTTGCTCTTTCACTACCAGACCATTCCGGATGTGCGATAACGATTAAATCAGTCCACTCAATCTCAGGGTGAGAAAGACCGGTAGAAGTAATCCTATAATAAGTCCTAGGAGATAATACTTCTAGGTGACCACCCTTAGTATGTGATGTCTCTGTTATTCCAGTCAGTTCGACCCATCCTAATTGTACTAGCCAATAGAAAAGACGAGCAAAAGATTGGTAAGTGCCTTTTTTATAGGCTATTCCCAGTGAACGCCAATTGGACTTGCGTTCACGATGTAAATCCGCTATTACAACACCTTCATCGGCAGCCTCTACTAATCTTAACCTAATAAACTGACCATTAGTAGGCATAGTACTACCTATAATTCTCTTGCCATTTCACATGAGTAATCTTAACCTTATCTTTCTCACTGTACCATTTAGCAGGTTTATTTTCAATGATAACCCTTCCACTGCAACACAGGCACTCTGCCTTTACCTTATCCCTCATCATAATACCTCTAAAAATATAATCCACTCTTTACTTTCTTTATGTAACACTCTTTACAACAACCAGTAAAAAGTAGTGTATTAGCATTTCCTTTAAGTACCCACCTACCTTTGGAGCAATCAGGGCAAATCATCCAAATATATTTCTTTGTTTGCCCTGAGGGGGTTTTATGTATTACTTCATCACCAGGCTTTGGAATAAAATCGGTAATAATTTGCATCAAAACTCCCAGGAAAGATACCTATTCTTTTCTTCCTCTGATAATAACATCCGCTCACGATATTCCATAATAAGATTAGTCCATTTCAATTGCTTTAGTTCTTGACTGAGTGGTTCTTTATTAATAGAAGCAAACCACTCAATCGCTTCTGGAAATGTACCCACAGCAAGCCCTGGTAAATTAGGAAATGGCCAAAATCTCACCCATATCTCGTATGGAACACCTTTTAAGTAAGGATATTGTTTTATTAAGTATTCCGGTATTATTCTTTCGTTATCACTCATAATATTACTTCCTTAGCAAACCTCTTAGTTATAGGGTCTAAGGTGATAATTTCATTAGTATTATTCTTCCTAACCTTCAATTCTCGTAATACCTTACCAACCTCTCTCATTTTCTTCTTACTATTAACATCCACTGTTAAATGAAGGTCAGGAGATATTATCTCAATCCTAGGAACATAATCCATAAGGTCATACAGATGCTCATACACCCATTCATGACCACATAGTGGTTCACCCCTTGGTAAATGAAAAGGGAAAACTGGAGTTTGACTACCCTTGGTATCATTTTCTGTTGATATTCCTTCCTGGATAAATCTTTTACTATCACTGTCAAAAGTAATATTCTTCTTTATTCCGTGCTTCTTATTCCAGTAATTGGAACGTTGAACATCCTTCCCTTCTATTAAAGGTCTTCCAAATAACACTCTCCGCTTATTCTCTACATCTAATATTAAGTCTAAGTATTCATCCTCAAACCAATTCACTCCATAATTATGGTACGTTCTATGACACCTTCTGCATAACGGAACAGTTTCAGGGCTAATCTTACCGTATTGACAGTCGTAGTGGTGTTCATCCACGGAAGAATTACCACCACATACATAGCATACTTTTTCTTCCGGTTCTAATTGAGTGAATTTCTTAGTGATGGAGTCAAAGGTAATACTACTGCTCAAAATATATCCTCTGGTTAGTAACCTTAACAATCTTCATCCGCTCCTTCATGAGAGCACCCCTATATTCCGGCATCTTCCCTTGGGGATACTCGATATATTCCAGGCTCCAATCAGGCAGGCCAGAAACTTTAACCCGTGCATCCCCAACCTGAACTATCTGACCGTGATATCTTTCAATTTCCATAGGATTACCTTCTTTGCTATGATACCCTGGTAACTCTCTAACCTTCAAAAAAGTACTTACCTCTTCCTCACTACGAGCTAATATTACTTCAGGAATAAATTCTCCGGGTTTAGCTTTAGATAAACGAAAACGATAACCTCGAATATAATCTCCTTTATCTACAATATCCTTAGGAGAAAGTCGATGAACATCATAACCAAACTGTTTAGCCATTTCAAGAGGTCTACGTTCTATTGCAACCTCTACAAGTTTTTTATCTTGCTTAGGATTATCGCTACCCGTCATTTTAACCATCCCAACCATAAACCCCATCATCACAATGGAAGTAATAAACATAATAGTACTATTAAACTCTTGAGCTTGGTAATTATTCACCAGCTAATTTACCCAAAATTAAAGAGAGTTATATTCCAGACCCTACTAATGCAAAGTTGTTCCATACCTCTTCACCTTTTTCTAATTTAGCTTCTAATATTTCCAGGTTTTTTATTGCATCTTCAAACCGAAACTCTCCAATAGCTACAGCAGCATCCCTGGCTATTCTTTGTGCCTCATTTGCAACAACCAACTTTTTATGTTCATCCGCATATACTTGCCCCAATTCTTTCAACCTAGCAAGGCCTTCATCAACAGTGTCAAAAGACGGCTTACCTCTTTCTCTTAAAAAGGGTAGGTTTGTCTCTATTTGTTCCATAAATTCTCTTTCAAAACCATATTTATGCCTAAGGAGGCGCAAAGTTCTACTGACTTTCTCGTTTACTGCCTCAAAATTACCCCTAAAAAGTTCTACACTTTCTGCCATACGGTTAGTAATATCACCAACATGCTCGGCTACGAATCCGTATAATTGTGCTAATTGGGAATGCTGTATCCTTAACATAGCATGTTCTGGAGCACCTCTCTGGTCTTGAGCTAACTTCGTGGACACCTCAACAAAGTCTCCATAAGTAATAATTTCTTTAGGCAACCATTTAAGCAAAGCATTACCATATTTCTTATAGCTCACAGGAACAAATCCTTTACGAATATACCAATTCTCAAGTTCCTTTTGGCTAATATCACCGTAAGCACTTACCTGATTAAGGATTGAATATTTATTCTCTTCGCAATACTCCAACACTCCATCGAGTAACAGGGTACCAACATGAGGTATTCCACTCTGGTTTATCAACCTATTAAACCAGTACCAATTATTCGATTCTAATCCGAACTCTTTCACATCAAGCCGGGTAAGTTTTGATAACTCAGCGGTTGCCCTTATACCTGGAATATATGCAGTAATACTACCCTCTACCTCTGTTATCTTAACATCAGGTATCTCATTTGCAGATACAACTTTAACCACAGGTCTCCTTCGTGCAAGTCCTATGGCCTGCTTATGTAATTCACCTGGAATACGAAATAGAAGATTCTCCTTCGACTCTCTATCTGAGCTAAAGATATATGGACTCTCTCCTCCAAGATTAATCATTCTCTGTACTCTACCTTTGAATTCCTGACTGTTAAAGCCAATATTAAGCTCTCTAGCAATTCCACGTAGACCTATGGCATGGTCAAGAGGTGCATTGGGTATCATAGCAAATGCTTTGGTATAGCTTCTATCAAAGGCAGTAATGAATTCTGTAACCTCTAATGCCTTGGTATTAGGGTTACCTAAAGACTTATTAGTACTAATAAATGGTTTTACCATTCCTATCACAAACCCCATCATTACAATGGAAGTAATAAAGGCAATAGTATTATTAAACTCTTGAGCTTGGTAAGTGTTCACTATTTACCTTTTACCCCACTCTTCTCACTTATAACTTTATAGACTGTTGTGATACCAATAGTAAATCTTTTGGCTATTTCTTTTGAATTAATACCTTTAGAAGCAAGATTTAATATTTCTCGGTCTCTTTTACCCTTTATTACTCTTCTTTTCACAGACAATGAAGCATCTAGTACGCATTCTTCAAGTGGGCAAGTTAAACAGGATGATTCATACCCTAGGAATCCATCCACCCATTTACAACCATCTTTTCTATGAAATTCATCCTCAGACATTCTTCTTATCCTCTTGGTAAAATGGATGGACAGCCTCCACTCTTTCACTAATCTCAGAGGGGGATAATTGTATATAAACCTCTACCATTTTGGATGTCTTCCAGCCCATAAATTTCTGGATTTCAATTACCGACAATCCTCTGTCATGTAATACCTTTACTAACCCTCTACGAAATGCATGAAAACCAGTACCCTTTTCAAGTTGTAATCTTCTGAAGTACTTATTAAAAACCTGAGAAAGACCACTAGGGGTAAACCTTTTTGAATGGTCATTCACAAAAAGAGCACTACTTCTATCACTCCTACTTTTAATATAATCATTAATTGCGATAGAGGTCTTATTATCCAGTTTAACAGTCCTGAGTTCCTCACCCTTTGCCATTTTAATTGTAATACTACTACCGGAATAATCATCCTCATCAAGTCTGCATACTTCCTCTCGGCGCATACCTGTTGCAAAAAGCAAGCGGGCCATTGCATAATCACGGGTATTAAAAATGATTGATAGGAACTTATCTATTATTACAATATCAAAGGATGGTTGTTGCCTTCTTTCGACTTTTGGTCCCTCTCTAGGACCTAAAGGCCAATTTCTTTTATTATCAGGAAGAATATCCCTGATTGTTCTATGGAACCTTTTAACAATAGAAATAACCCAGGCAGCATACGTTGAAGTAACCTTCCCTAAAGAAGTATTAAACTCCATTATTTCTTGTCTGGAGAAATCAGGATTATTCTCAGTGAAGTCTAAATACCTTTTAATGACCAATCTATACTGTTGTTTGGTAATTTCTACTAGGCCACAGAACAACATATCCTCTTCCAACAATTTAAGAAGTTGTTGCCTACTAATTACTTTCTGTTTTCTGGTTACTTTAGTGGTCATTCTAAACCTAAGTAAATTTCTTAGTGGTAGGGTCAAATGTAATACTCAATCATCATCCTCTTCTTTCTCCTCAATGTCCATTCTTTCGAGTTCTGCCCCTTCTTTTCGCCAAATAATCTTCTCCTCAGCAGTCATACCTAGTTCATTGAATATATCAATCAAATGAAGGTATTCAGTCCTTTCGCTGGGTGTTTTCATTATCATACCAAGTAATTCGGTATAACGTCTGCCTTGAGTGGTCTGTAACCATATATCACGAATCTCTTCTAATTCAGTAACATTCAAAACAGTAGCTTTTGGTGTTGATAATTTGTGGTGTTTCTCTTCAGAAAAAGATGGCTTTACCATCCCTACCATAAATCCCATCATCACAATGGAAGTAATAAAAGCAATGGTACTATTAAACTCTTGGACTTGGTAGGTGTTCACTTATTCACCACCATTTTACCCAATCTATTTCACCTTTGGTAATAGACTGTTCAACTTCTAATAGAATAGTGTTATAATTCATCCCAGTTATTTCTGCAACCATTTTATTATATCCGTGTATCTTTCGTGCAATCTCTTTATCTGGTATTATTGTTGGTGGGCCATATTTAGACTCTAATCCTTCAACTATTAATGCTAACTCTTTAACTACATCCTGTATATAAGCCTTTAGTGGTGTTTCAGGGAAAACAGTGGCAACATTGGTTTTAGTAACCAATATCGGTTCAAGTATTTCAATCTCCGTTGCCCATATACAGGTAACATCATATATAACAAACCTATCATAACTTTTAGAAGAAAACATCCTAGTCCCTAAATAAAATACAGGTCTAGTTTTGTACTTGGAAAGCTCATTTATATCGAATAAAAAGGTGTTCCCTATTTCTGCTCCCCAAGAGCCATCAAGACTAACTGATATTTCTCCCTCTAATGGACTTATATAACCCTCTTTCAATACTTCTTCCAAGTATTCAGTTTCATGAGTAAAATATTCCGGCCTAGGACAGACTTTATTAATAATTCTCGTGGAGGTTGTATTGCCAAAGTTTTTTGCCATCCCCACCATAAACCCCATCATTACAATGGAAGTAATAAACATAATGGTACTATTAAACTCTTGAGCTTGGTAGGTGTTCATTAAAATGACATCTCCATTGACTTCTTAACCATTCTTAAATAAACATCCTCAACCTTTGAAAAGCCAGTGGCAATACCACATCCCTCTTTCCATTTACAATGGGGACACTCAAACATTAATCCATTGAGTAATTTCTGTTGTTCTGACCATTCCTTTTCAGAAAAATTAGCTCTATTAACAGGTGACTTTGGTGTTTCTAAATCAATCCCAGTTAATTCTTTGGTTATTTTAATACTATTAAGAGCCTCTGCAAACCTTTGTTTTGCTTGAGTAATACTACAAAGGGCTAGATACTTCGCAATATTTCCACCCTTTACAATAAAAGTATAGGCTTTGTTAATCCTAATAAACTCTACCATTGCCTTAGGAGAGTGGTTCTTATCAGGGTGCCACTCTTTAACCAACTCTAAATAAGCCTGTTTAACCTGTTTAATTGTTGCCTCTGAGGAGACATTAAGAATCCTAAAAGGATTATTCCCGGAATACTCCAGTTTCTTTTCATTACCTCTCCCTATTGGGAGTAATAATAATTCGGTCATGTTCTTGTTAAGCATTGCTAATGCTTCTCAATAGTGGTTTATTTTTACTTAGTAATGAGTCATAGATTTACCTTGATGACACGCTATGACCGTCTGTACCTCGTTCTTACGCTTGCTGAGCCTCTATCTTGATTATAACATGAGTAGCATTCCAATGTCAAGTTAATGGAATCACTTCCTTAATGACTTTGTTTTCACCTTCCTGTCATTCATTGCTTTAATTTTACAGGAATGGATACAAAACCTTTGGTTTGCTGCTTTAGGAGTATATTCATTACCACAATACTCACATACCCTTTTAGTATTCTTAAAGGAGGGAGTAGGAGTCAACTCTCTACTTCCTTTTAACTTTCTTCTCCTTGATTCTGCTCTGCATTCATCGGAGCACTTATCTGACCATGGTCTTGTTGGAGGAAAAGAGGTGCCGCAAATTACACATTCTTTCAAGGGTAGACTAGATTTACCATTACCTCTGTTCTTTTTTGTGTGCCATTCCAACCTACAATCAGTACTACAAAATGATTGGTCTACTCTTTTCTTAGGATAATCTTTGGAACAATTCTTACACTTAGCAATAGGGTAATCAAGAACCTTCTTACCATGAACGATGTGGTCTTTCTGGATAAACCGTTTGGTAATAGGGTCGAAGACCACTGTGTTCCTTAAAGTACGTTTCTCTTTAACCTTCGCCATTACTACCCCAATCTTGCGATTAATACTGCCTTACAGATAGCCTCAGGAGATAACCAGAATAACAATTCTTCGTTATCAGGGCACATATCCACTAAGGAATCACAGAACCTACCTCCAACCTGACAATAATCTTCCACTTTCATCTTCTCAACTACTAGCCAGGCAACAGAGATGTCTTCGGAGTATAGCTTAACACTACAATGCCTCAAAACTGCTGCTGGAGCCCAATCAGGAGCGTTACAGCGAGTGCAATACTTAATACCACTCTTCGGTGCTCCTCCAGTCCATGAGTGTTCTAAGTCATCCCCCATTACCACAGCTACCGCAGCATTTAACTTCTCACCCGCTTCCATTTTTAAGATTTCCTCTTTATTCACTTCCTCTCATCTCCTCTGTATTACTATAGGAATACTCACTCATCACTAAATCAACCTTTATTCGATAACCACATGATAGACAAACCCACTCTAATACGTTTCCTTCTCGGTCAAGAAACATATCACCACGACATCGAGGGCAACTTCTTAGCTTCCAATATACCATTTCTTCACTTTAATGGAGCGGGAGGCCGGAACCGACCCGGCCCCTCTTCGTTGGAAACGAAGCGAATCATCCCTTGATTCCTCTCCCGCTCGTAGCGTAATATTCCAACCAGGCATTTTTATACTTTCCTAGAAATAGCTTTGAATCTCTTTTTCCAGCCAGCCTTCATAAAATCTTCTCTTTTAGGATATTCAATCTGTTTCCACCGTAAAGCAGCCATTAACTCTTTTCGCTCTTTCCGTGAACCTACAAATGTTATGTATCTACACTTATTAGCCCTTGGAACATCAAGGACTTCGTATCCGGCTTTAAGAAGGGAGGACTTACTTTTTAATTCCTTCGGCAAACCTCTGGTATGGAAACGCATATCATTAACATCAACCAGGTTAGCGGGAACATGGTCTTTTCCTGTGGCACCAAGTCCTATGAATAACCAACTCAAACTCTGATAAATTGTCCCAACCTCTCCAGCCCTTCTATCCGAGTAAGCAAGAATTATTCTGTAATCAGTATCCCTCTCAACTGCTTTTAATGTTTGAGCAATGGCATAGCTATTAGCATTCTTTGGTGCCCAATTTGCTGCTGCACCTCTTGCCAATAGAATAACCTTATCACGATACTCCTCTCCACAAATGGAGACTTCGGCCTGCCAGGTTGTTGTTTTTGAGAATACCAATACTACTCCCAACTTATATCCGAAGTACAAACCATAAGCAAACTTCATAGTACCGAGTGTTCCCAACCATTCATATTTTTCAATGAAGGGTTTGGCAATTTCTCTCGTTATTGGCCTTAGAGTAGTATCCTTTAATTCAAGGCTAACCTCTTCCGGCATTAACTCACCCTGCTCAACCCTATTACCCTCATCATACTCTTTCCTTTTCAAATACTGCCAACATATCATGTCCTGAGCACAATCCCGCTCCGTCACTACCTGCTCTGCTAGAGTATCATCATCAATATCCTCAAGCCACGACATGTCATCATTAGATAATACCAAAACAGGCCCTGATGGAATACTTCCCTCATTAATATCCCACTCTTTAGTAATGTCACCATCAAGGGCTACGTCAAAAAGTCTTTGGTTTTCTCCGCTTAGTTGTTTTGCCATCAACCCCTTCCCCATCAAGGAACTTCACAATTGCATGTTGGGTAACTGCTGATAACGACCTACGGTTACCGTAACGCTTTTTACAATAATCCTTTAGCCTGTTAAGAACATCATCATCGAAATGGATGACCTGTCTTATTGTCATTATTATTCCACCTTTACATTTATTACCTCGGACACTCTTGATTAGGACCTGTGGCGGGATATTCTATCAGACTTTTACCGCAATTAGCACACCGTCTTCCGTTTCTAACTTGTAGAGCTACCCATCGCTCATAAGCCAAAGGAAGCAATAGGGCAAATAGAAATTCACAGACCCTCTTCATTATTTCTCCTCATACTTGAGACATTTCCTATGTGTTTCATTCCACCACCTGCACAAACGACAGTGACTCCCTTTAATGCATGGATTACCCCTCCACCACTCAAACCAAATTCCGAACATCATTCATCTCCTCTGGACCCATACGTGCGGTGCATCTCTATCCAGAAACCCACCATAGGTATCATTATATATAGTCGCCTCTTCTGGGTGTTTAGGTAGAATCCTACCCAAAAATCAAACCACTCAAACACCCAACCCATTCGTATTCTCATTTTCAACAGCCTCCTCTGTACGTGCTTTTATTTCATCACGAATATCCGTAATATCAATCCTCTCCTTACACTGAGAGCATATTACTTCCTCAAAGTCGGCAGGATTCTCGAAGCACATTAAACACTTATCCATTACCCCCTCTCAACCACAACAAACCTATCATCTAGGTACTTCTCAAGGATTGGTTTTACATCTTTCCAGTCCAATTCTCCAGCACCACAACCAGGACGAACCAAATAAATAGTGTTCACGAAATGGTCATCTTCCCACATTATCATAAGCTCAAATGCGGATTGTGCAATTAAAGAAAGTGATGAAGGAAGTTTCCAATCCTCCTTTGTTGGAAAGGTAATCAAACTTATCGGTGACCTAAATAAGTAAGTATGATTTCCCCATCTGTTGATTTTCTCTGCAAGTAACTTTGGAAGATTTGGGTACCTCTGTTTGGCCTGCCAGGCAATACCTTTACCCATTACTGCATCACCATTAATATTAGTATTACCATTAGTAGTAATGACTATCCAATGTCCTTTATCGTGATAATCCCAAATGTTTCCTATTATCTCTTGCATGTTATATTTCTCCAGTTCCGTTTGTATTACTCCAACACCTCAATAACCATTTCATGCCTGCATCCCCATGACACATAGAAGCATAATGGTTTATCCTCTTTGCCATTCCAACCATCTGTTATAAAAAGGCCCCAAAAGAAACTATCAAGGATTGGACGTTGATAATAAAACTTCTGATGGTTCCTCCAGTAGTAATCCTCAATGTATAATACCCGATACAACTCCCACTCGTCAATGATTACTCGAACCTGACCATATCCACCACCTACTCTTGGAGCTTGACTTATTACACCTCGTATTTTACAATTCGCTATTATAGTGCCTCTACCATCACTTACTCCATAATAAACTACCACCTGTTTACCGTTAAGCCCAGCAGCCCAATTAAAAGAGGCCTGCTGCGAATTACGTCTACGCTCTGCTTTACTCATAAACTTCGAGGCTTCCTTCATCGCCTGCTCCTCAGCCTCTAAGTCAACAAGATGGGAACACTTTGGACAAACTTTAACCTCATGTGTTATTATACGGGGCACAAGTTGAAATGCCTCTTCGTGACATTTCCCACACTCAACACCAATCATTTCGTTAATCACCACAACCTTCCTCTTCCATTTATAACATATCTAGCAACATCATTGCTAATACAAAAGCATGGCCGCATTTCCGATTAGGATTATTCAAAACTTCTTCCAAAGATATTCCCTCTTTAATGTGGTCATAGGCATCATAATCCCGAAGGACAATAGTTTTTCCTGATTGGTACAATGCTAAAAGTCGCTGAAAACTGTCTGTTTCTTTAACGAACCGAGCATAGATAGGAACATAGATAGTCTTTCTTGCCTGAATATAATCCAGTTTCTTACCATACCAATAACTATACTCAGGTTTACGTCCTTTCCCCATCGGGTAGCGATGCGCTCTTTTATCTAACCAACCTCTATGACGCCACCGATACCAATCCTGATTCGGACTCTGGTCTATATCAATATGCTCTGGATAATAAACCTTTGAGAACTGCCATAAGTTCTCAAAGGTTTCTGAGTGAATATATTCCAAGTCTATCGGGCCTAGTACGAACGGACTGAGGTCACGGTATTGACCACTACTGGAAGTAGTATCTATTTCTACACCACCATAAGGATTCTTTGCAAACTTGAAGAGTACATGGACTTTACTCATACTTTCTCCAATATCTCATTCTTCCATTTCCTAAGCCACGCCAGTAAGACTCTTCGACGAAATGGTGATATATTATGTCGATTTTCCCATAACCAGGATAGAACATTATTATAATAATCTTTTTGCCAGGTCATAATTTCAACCTAAAAAAACCTACTCAATTCCCATAAACCGCCGCAGGTCTTTCTTTATATAATATTTCTTACCAATCCGCTCAAGAAGTTCTACTGCATCATTACCAAACCGCTTCCAGTCAATACTCCAACCATGAGGATGGTAATTCATAGTACCAACCTTAAACTCATCAACCCACTCCGCAGTAAGTTCAATAAGGTATAAAGTTTGCTTCGGGTAAATAACTGGCTCACATGATACCCAAGTTGGTATGCCACGCCCATGAGCCTCTCTCAGGTTTAGTATTCTCTCGTTAGGACGACCTGCGTATGGCTCCCACTTCTCTGAATTAACAGCATCGTAACAGGTTAATGTGGTAGCAAAGGCATCTTTAGGACCTAATAAATCAAAATCCCGCTGCGCTAATGCTCCAGCTTTCGTAAGAATATGAACACCGATACCATGCTCATTTAATATTTGAATGGAATGACGAGTAATACAATACTCCTTTTCAACCGGTTGATACGGGTCTGTAACGAAACAGAGGAGTACTGGCCCAAAGTTCTGGTTATGCTCCATTAGAATAGCATCTTTCCGTATCCGGTTTACAATATTATCCCTTGGAACACCATCACGAAAGAATTCCTCATGCTTTTTGTGCATAACATTAGCACCGTAACAGTAAACACACTGATGCCCACAACCATCATATAGGTTAACCGCTAATTCACAGTACTCTTTAGCCCTACCTTTCGTCCAATAGACCGCTCCACCTGGAAACTCTCTGCTCATTGCTCTACACCTCGATATATGTCACTAAACAGAACAGGTAACCTTTGTGATAGTTCAAATAAGAGAGGCCTTATCAGCTCCTGCATCTGAGGGTGAGCTTGCTTGCTTGCACGAAGTCTAAGGATATGACGCCATTCACGTATATTAGCCGTTGCGATTATCTCTGTTTTAAGGGAGTTAGGAAGAACACTACGAGCTTGTTGTGGAGTACAACCACTATTTATTAATGCATTATACGCATGTTCGGCTCTTTCCATTGCAACTATCCATGTATTATATTCAGGTGAACCATGTTCCCAGAACAACGGTTCTATAAAGGTAACACCTTTCTTGGCATAATTACAATATCTTGTGCTCTCCTGGGTATAGGCAACAAGACGATGCCTAACCAACTCATGTGTAACGCCTCGGTCACAGATAAACCTGACCGAGAAACTAAAATGCTCAAGGACACTTTCATGACCTCTACTGATTATATTACTAATAAACTTCTCGGCAGAATCCTTTGTAATCTTATCCTCGGATTTATATGCTACTCTGCCAGACCTCTCAATAAAACGTAAAATCTTGAGTTCGTCAAGAGAAGTCTCAATAGTGTAACTGGGCTTAATTATTTCCATTATTATTCTCCTGTACTTCCTTTAATCTTCGGTATAGGAGCAATGTGGAGCGACCTATGATGATTCTCATTCCTTGTAACAGAAACTGGTCTACCATTTTCAGACCATATCCGCAAAAGAATAATATCTTCTTCATCGGTTTCAGCAATAATCTCGACTCCTCTATATTGCAACCCCTTTGGTTCAAGTTTAGCTATCATTCACCCTTCTCCCGCCGATACTGGTTCCGCCCCAACAACATTGACAAACATGCGAAAAGATTCTTGGGCATCATAACTCCACCATTCAGGATGTTCATGCACCGCTGACATCAGAAAGGCACTATTTCCTGTCTGGCATGACCCAGTATCACAGGGCCCACAGCAACGACCATAGGCAAACTGTCTCATGCAAATAATTTTACCACAACACATACATCGAAAGGGCAGCCTGAAGCGATACCCTCGAAAGTCAACATAAGAATCCTCTAAGTCAGGTTCGTGGTGACCTCCACATGTCAGACAGAATGGTAGTTTACTCATTATTATCCTCCATTGCAAAATTGCCGAGCATCGAGTAGGGTAGGAGATACCTTCACTGGAGTAACTATCCCAATTAGGTTGCCCCCTCCACATACACCGAAGCGCACCCTACCCGACGCCCTAGGGTTGCCTTAGAACAACCCCACCTTAATTATTCCCTTTCTTTTGGTTCCAAATACTTAATCTCTAAGAGGTCAAAAATATCCCTCTCGTCAAAGATTAGTTCCTTTCTACCGTCCTTGAGGATTACACCTTGACCAGTCGATAAGGAGTACTTCTTTTTCTTTAATAGTTCCATAATCTTCTTATTATGCTTTTCACTACCAGTTTTTATTAATAGCATAATCGGCCAATTATCAAGAGTAGCAAACCACACCTCTGTTGCTATTCCATTAAAGTTAAATCTTTTTCTTTCCCCTATCTTCATACTACCTGTACCCATTTCCATGAGCTTCCTCATTAATCCGAACAGCAAAGCTCCCTTTGGTACAGCAAGGATATCTATTACATCAACCGTTTCCTTCTCACGCCGAACACTCCCGACTATCTCTACTTGGTCACAGAAAGGCCTTAGTATTTTAATAATAGATTCAGCTTTTTCCCTGGCTTTATCTAATTCCATTACTTCCTCTCACTACCTAACTTTTGATTACCACTACTTTCAATTTATGGCACTATTGTCTCCAATTATAGCACATCAACAGTCACATTGTCAATAGTACACTCGTTCTATTTATTTATGTCAAGTAAGACTTGACAAGCTCTGCGAGATGTGATAGACTACTTATACACTCAATGCAGTCTAGTTATGGGAGGGGAATATGCTTAGGATTAAAGTTAATAATAGTGAGAAGCACCCACGCCCCTACTTTCCAATGGAACTAATCAGAGATGGTTTTATTGGTAGAATGGAAATACTCAATGATGCAATAACCGCAACTATTATCCACCCTCATGCTAACCTTGAACAGGTTAAAAAGAGCCTTCAAATAACACTACAAAATATAGAACTTCGCATGGAGAGACAGGGAAAGACAGAAAAGAAACCGATAATCACACTAAACCCAATAACTAAAAGGTTTACGCAAAGTTTTGAGGAGGAAGATAATGGTAAAGGTTAATATTCCATTCCAAGAAAAATGGCAAGAAAAGATGGTTTATAATATAAAGACCTGCACTTCTCGCACAAAGAAGTACGGTAATCCTGGTGACACTTTCGTAATCTTCGGAGCATTATTCAAAATCTTAAAGGTTGAACGCTTAACATTAACCTGGGTAGCTAATAATCTATATAAAGAGGAGGGATGTGATAATCCGGAAGAATTTGGCCATATATGGATAAGTCTACACCCGAGAGCAGGATGGAGACCATCACAAGTGGTCTTTACTCATCATTTCGAGAGAATATTAAAATAAATAAGGAGAGCATACCATGGAAGAAATAACAGTTGAAGAGTGGAATAACCTGTCAAATGAGGAGCAAAATAAAAGGTGTAAGGATTTCCGTTTAACCCTTGAGACTGGATATCCAGCAGGAACAGGTGATTTGAAACATTTGGCATTAATCTGTGGAACTCCTATTCCAAGCAGGGATAATGACGGAAATATTGACTTTAATGGCTTTGATATTTAGTCCGAGAATAAGGGAGGAATAACAATAATGGATTGGAATGAATACTTCTTCGGAATAGCTGAAGCAGTCTCCAAAAAGTCGCATTGCTTATCTCACCATTTCGGAGCAATCGCAGTACTTAATAACTTTATCCTTGCCACCGGATATAATGGACCACCGATGAATTATCCGCACTGTTCAGGTACAATATGCCCACGCCATATATTAGGATACAAGAGCGGAGAGGGACTTGAGGTTTGTCCCGCTGCTCATGCGGAGCTTAACGTTCTGATTGAAGCAGCAAGGCTTGGGATTAAACTAGAAGGAAGTACTCTGTATCTTACCAGTCCCACACCATGCCGTGAGTGCTCAAAAGCGATAGTCAATGCAGGTATAAAGGAGATAGCAACACTCAATCCCGAGGCATATCCTGATGTTGGGTTAGAGGGTCGAAATATTCTTGAGACTTGCGGTGTAACGATTAGGATTTATAAACAGGAGGTTGGTAAGGACTACGTTACCAAGGAAATAGAGGAAGGGTTAGACAGAGAACTGGATGTCTTTGCTGAGACATTATTGCATAGTCCATTAAGGATGCCAGAACTAAAAGCAATAGCCCTGAAGTCTATAATCGGTTTTCTTGACCCTGAAAAAGAAAAGGAGGAATAAAGTGACTTACCACCAAGTGGACGACAAAGGAGAACTGACACCATTCACGGGTGATATGCCTATTGAGGCAATCACCGCTATCGAAAGAGCCGATGACGAAGCAATTGTTCAATCCTTCTCCGGCGGCTTTGCCCAGGAACACTACGTCTACAGTTATCCAATATCAACAAAACAAGGCAAAAAGTCAATAGTAGGTATTGGGTCTGCTGGTGCTAAAAGAATTGCATTATTACTAGGGAATATAGAGGTTCTTCCTGATGTAAGAGTCCAAGAAAAAGATGATTATTTCTATGGAGTGGTTAGGGTGAAGGATTTACTTCGCAATACCACTCTTGCTGGTTTCGGCAGGCAGTCAGTATTCATTCTAACTGAGGGAAATGAACCAACAAACCGGCGGGATGAACACGCCTATGTAAAATCATTAACCAAGGCGCAACGGAATGGCATTCTCTCGGTAGCTCCCCAGGAAGCATTAGTTAAGATTGTTAAGCAATTCTTCGATGAGAAGAAGTTAGGGAGACTTACTCCACCAATGCAACCTAACACTCCGTCAACTACTAAAGCACAACCAGCCACTCCATCTCAGCAATCTTCAACTAAGGACACACAACCACTTACACCACCTGAAGAAAAGGGGAAAGGAAAAGCTGCGGATAAAAAGGCTAGCACCGCCGAAATGAATAAGGCAAAAGCAGCCTTTATGATGAAGTGGCATGAGCTTCAAGGTTACTCAGGATGGGATAACGAAGAGTCGGATAAACAAAGAGAGGAATGGCTCAAAACCAACTTTAATGTTGATAGTCTTACTAAACTAGATAAAGACCAGATAATGTCAGGAGTGGGGAAGATTAACGCAAATATTGCCGCTATCACTAACCAAGAGCCGAGTGTTGAACAGGAAGAGGTAAGTTCTGAGGCTACACCTGAGGAAACAACCGAAGATAAACCAGCATCGGTTGAAGAAAAGCGGGAAATTGCTCAACAACTCGCTGGATTAGGTCAGGATAGAGATACAATCCGGGAAACATTCAACAGTGTCACTAATAAAACACAAAGTTGGATGAAATCCGATATAATCAAACTTCAGGAACATATTGCAGGATTGAAAGCGGAAAAGGAAGAGGCAGTAAAACAAATCGAAGAGGGACAAGAAGAATTATTCAAAGAGAAGGAAACAGAGGAACAACCCCAGGAGGGAGATGTAGTAAAAGAAGAGGCAGAGGACTTTCTGGCAGGCCTATAGTTTTAATACTTCATAGGGAAATACTCGAATGGCAAAAACAAGCCAACCATCAGGTCCTCTGCCTGTCCCATATAACGAGGAATCAGAAAAGTGGGTCATTGGCAGTTTAATAAAGAAACCTGAAATGCTAGAGGAAATTGACCTTGACCCTGAAGATTTCTATAATATTACCAACCAGGTAATATTCGAGGGAATCCTTCGTTTAAAACAGAGGGACAATGAAATAACAGAGCAATCCGTTGCGGACGAGATTGCTATTGAAGTTGAGTCATGGGTTATCACTGGTATTATTGCAGAGGTGGTAACCCCGACTCACTGTGTACGTCATGCTACAACAGTTAAAAGGAAAGCACTCCAACGGAAACTCTTAGGGATGGCAAGAGATATTGAAAAAGTATCATCCAGTGATAGTAAAGGCCCTAATGAAATTAGGGATGATGCTCTATCTTTACTATCCTCTCTTAAATTTAGAGGACAAGCCTCAAGGTATGTAGTATTCCAAAACCCGAGGAAACTAGCAACAGACCCACCAATATATATTATTAACATTACTACCATTGATAAAAAGGTATCAGTGGATATTAGATTTTCTTCCACCGAAATTCTCAGTAAGAAAATAGTCCAGAAAAAGATAATGGAGAAATGTGACATCAATCCAATTCTACCAAAGGACTTCGGCGCATTGGTTAATGATATAGTTAGTAATACTACAGAATTAGATGCACCGGAAGATGCCTCTAAAGATGAAGTTATTTATTACTGGCTTAGAGAATGGCATAAATCAGCAGGAGAAGCTAGTATTATCGAAGACCTGGACCAGGGTTATGTTTACAAAGAAGGCTACTACTACATTCAACCGGATAGATTAATCAGGAGATTATTAGATACAGCAAAACTCAGGATTGACAAACCAAACTTCTGGGCAATCCTACAGAATAGAGGGGCAAAGAGAAGTAAGGTTGTGAGACTAGGTGAAAAGACTGCAAGGCTCTGGGGTATTCCAAAGGCCTTCTTTGAAGCGGAAGAGGAAGCGGAAAGTGAGGGGCAATTGGAGTTAGAGGGAGAGGGTATGGATTGGTTGAATGAATAAGAAATATCAGGTAATATATACTGAGCCTAAAAGAGTCAATGTTCTAGGAATGGAACTAGACGAATGGTGGTATTTATCTTGTTCAGCCCATGTTGCTACAGGAGAAAATTGGGCAACTATTTATGATATTCAGAGCCAACAAGAAGGGCAGGGTCATGCTGCTGAATTGCTTTTGATAATGAAATCCTATTATGAAGGTCAGGCTTTCATATTTGACGGCAGCATAGCCCTAAACAAAAGAATGGCATGGCTTTATAAGAAATGCGGGATAAGAGAGATACGGGAGTGACCGAAGGATAATACAATGTCTGGGAAAGATGTAAAACAGGAGTATAATCCATACTCTTTAACCGAAAGGCAGGTTGAAATCCTTAATTATATCAAGTTGGGATACCTTGATAAGCAAATAGCAGTAGAACTAGGGGTTACTGAACCGGCAGTGAGTAATCGAGTCAGTCACGGAATCCTACCTAGACTAGGAGCCCTTAATCGAGCACACGCTGTTTACTTGGGACTGAAAAGAGGTTTAATAGATTAAAGGAGATAAAAATGTGCAAGGGGTTAAAAATAGTAAGGGCTAGGTGTAAACTTATAAAGGCTATTAAAGAT
>SDBU01003257.1_pt1 | contig 20762 bp, 18 predicted proteins | sample 2277071 | NCBI WGS metagenome assembly SDBU01 (sample SAMN10397929, study PRJNA504765) | marine sediment metagenome | isolation source: marine sediment core GS08_GC12, 126 cmbsf | place: Arctic Ocean: Gakkel Ridge, Loki's castle | collected 2008
CGCCGGTACTGGATTCGCTGGGGAACCTGATAGTGCTCTCGGGGCCCCCGGTCCCGTTGGTGATCGGACTGGACACCCTGGTCACCGACAACGACACACAGGACGCCGTCATGAGCTGGACATTCTCGGTGGTGGACCTGATTACCGGGGTCAGCGATGATTCCGTGAGTCTGGATTGGGACTCCCTGGCCCAGACCCTGACCATCACCCCCGACTCGGGCCATGCCGCCCTGGATATCCTGCACTATACGGTTGAGGATGATGACAATAACACCGATAGCGATTCCACCTGGCTGGGCATTTTCAGCAGCCTCAAGCCCGTGCTGTTCCCGTTCCCGAGCGATACCATCCTGTCCAATTCGCAGACCGTGATATTGGATCTCGACGACTATATCCTTGATCCCGTCGATGTACCTGATTCCATCGCCTGGACCGCCTCCTGGGACGGCACCCGGCTCCAACAGGTGTCTATTAATTCCAGTACCCACTTGGTCACGGTGTACACCAATGCCTACTTCTTCGGCAACGATACCATCACTTTCACCGCCACTAACAGTGTGGATTCCAGCGCCTCCGGAGACATGGTGCTGCGGGTGGTGCCCGAGAACAACGGCCCGCCGGTCTGGCAGAAGCTGAAGAACGTGGAAGTGGTATATCCCGACACCGTGGATGTGTTCACGCTCACCTCGGTGGTGGGCGATGATTTCACCCCGGCAGATCAATTGATATTCACCGCCGTGGTGAACCCGGACACTAGTAAGCCCATTACGTTGCTGATCGACACCACCACTTTTGAAGTGCGGCTGACGACATCCAGGCAGGAGCTCTATGAAACCTGGTTCTATTTTATAGCAGAAGACGATTTGGGTGAGATCGCTCAATCCGATACGGTCAGGGTGAACGTCACCGATTTTTACTCACCGGTCTGGAAAAATATACCGACAATTCGCTTCAGGACCGACCAGACCCACCGGGATACCCTCAGTAAATATCTGTCGGACCCTGATTCAACCAACAATTCACTTACGGTTACCATCTCACCACCGATACAGAGCATTACCGTTAGCTATGATACCGCTACCACTGAAATCGTGATTACATCGCGGCCGAAAGCCAGTGACAGTTACCTCAGTATCACAGCAACAAATTCGCACGGCAAGTCATCCACGTATCAGGCCCACGTAATCGTCGTATTACACATTGATCTGATCCCCCCCGATGGTGAGATCACTTACTTCTTCAACCCGGTGGCCGACCGCTGGCTGGATTTCGTGGTGGTGGCCGACAGTACGATTGACCAATTCCGTTCCAACTATAAATGGAAATCACTACCGGAACCGCTGTTATTTTTCCAGCAGGACAGCCTGCCGGGTGTGCAGAGTTGGCTGGCCTCCAAGGAGTTCCTGGAAGAAGGGGAATATGAGCTCTCGGTAACCCTGGTGGACGCCTCAAATAATGTACGCCCATTAAGGCTGGGCCCCACGACGGTGTCGCTTTCCAAGGCCATAGGAAACAGCTTCCTCAGTCCGGACAACCGGCTGAAGGTGTCCTATCCGGCCCTGCCCATTCCAGATAGCCGGCTGGTGGTCCTGAGCGAATCAGCCTGGCCGGAGCAGGAAGCAACGGTTCCGTCGGCGACAGTCAATTCGTTATTGCGCGGGGAAGTGCCGGAAAAAATGTATTCCCTGGACACCAACCTGCCCGATCCTATCATGGTCACGGTAGTGTATCACGATCCCGCCCTACGCGACGATTATCATTCCTTTTACGAGCACCATGGTGAGCATCTGGAACGGATCGAGACCTACGCGATCGGCGATGGCCGCTTCCAGGCGGAGGTGCTGCTGGGCAAGGATATCGTCTTCGGTGGTTCCGGGATCCGGGCCGGCGCGGCCCCTCTGCCCTATGACCACTTGCTGCTGTACCCCAACCCCTTCAACGCCACCCTGACTATCAGCTTCATGCTGCGGGCCGAGGAGACCGGCCGGATGCGCATCTATAACCTGCTCGGGCGGGAAGTGTTCACCACCGGGAAAGGGCCGCTGGCGGCGGGGGTGAACCAGTTCCACTGGCCCGGCATTACGGCCGGCGGGCGGGCGGCGCCTTCAGGGATATACTTTATCCGGTTGGAGACCGACCGCGGTCTGCTGGTGACCAAGAAAGTGACGCTACTGAAATGAGGTTCGCTCGCTTCATACTGATTATATTATCGCTGACGTTCCTGGTGGACTGCGGGAGGAAGAGTCCCACTAAGTCCAGCCGGATCAAATCCGCTCTGAACGCCGGCTGGAATGAATTCGAGGACGGCGATATGGAAGCCGCCCTGGAGGAATTCATGGAGGCTTTCAACCTGGATTCCACCCGGGCCCAGTCCCAGGTAGCGGTTGCCTGGGCTCGGCTGATGATCCCGGGCACCGATCCGGCCACGGTAATCTCGGCAATCGATTCGAACGCCACTGACGACCAGGACTGGCGCAACGACGCCTGGTGCGCCCTGGCGGTGGCCCATTTGATCCTGAGCCAGCACCCGGAAGCCGATTCCCTGGCCCTCCTGGTGCTCACCGCCGATACGGCCTACGTGTTCACTATGCGGCCTACCGTGGACTGGCAGGACCTGCTGCTAATCCGGGGTCAGGCCCTGTTCTTCATGGCGGAATACGATTCCGCCTGGCAGGTGATGAATCCCCTGGTGGTGGACACACAATACGAGTCAATCACCCCGACCACACCCAGCACCTGGAAGATCGGGAATGCAGGTAAAACATACGACATGTTTGCTGAAGTACTGGCCGTGGTGATTTCCGCCCTGGTCGAAGTTCATAGGTTATAGTCATGAGTACCCCACAGATATTTAAAATCACCCTTCTGGCCGCACTGGCGATCGCCCTGAGCACCACCGGCTGCGAACTGACCAACAACCCCCCTACTATCTCGATTACAGTGGAAAACTATGAACCGCTGACCGGCGACACCCAAACATTCAACGCCATTGTTGAAGACTTGGATGAGAACGCAATTGTCCGGGTGAGCTGGGCCGTAACCGGCGGCACGCTGGCCAACACCACGGGCAAGGAAGTCAAGTGGACGGCCCCACTGGCGCTGGGCGAGGTGGTGGTCACGGCCATAGCCGATGACGGCATTTCCAACGGCATCGATTCAGCCCACGCCACGCTCAACGTGGTCAACTCCGCACCGGAGATCACCTCCTTCGAAGTGGCCGGCTTTGCGAACAAACCACCGTACGTGCTCATGGGCGGCACTATCCAGCTGAATTGCGAGGCTATTGAGCCGGATGGGGAGACAATAACTTATTCTTTTAATACCCTGTCGGGAGCGGGTCAATTTCAGCAAACCACCCCGGAAGCCGGCACGGCCGACTGGACCGCTCCCTCAGCCACCGAACTGAGTTTTTCACGCATCTACACCCTGTATGTGGAGGTCTCCGACGAGCAGGGCTATTCTTCCAGCGACACGCTGGAAGTACTGGTCTACACCGAAGCCGGTACCATCTGGGTGGTTGACAGCGAGCAGGCCATCGTATCCAAGTATACTGCCCTGGGTCACTACATTCTGACGTCCTCCCATTCGTTTGAAAAGCCGGTGGCGGTGGCCGGAGACATCAGCAGGGGCTACGGCTGCTATGTGGCCGATTACACTGCCGGGCAAGTAGTCAAGCTGGACCCGGAGGGCAACCAGGTGGATGTGGAGGTATTCACCAACCTGCCCAACGTGGCGGACCTGGCTCTCCACGAGGCTACCAGGACTCTGTGGATATTGAGCGAAGGGGACAGCGCCCTGGTGGTCTATAACACCCGTTCCCCGGTGACGCCGCTTAAAACGGTTTACGGCTTCAAGCTGCCGCGGGCCATCACCATTAACCAGAGCAATAACTCTGTATGGATCAGCGACGTGGGCGATAACAGCGTTATCCAATTGAACGCCCTGGAGGCATTGCCCGATTCGGTGAGCGATCCGGGCGTAACCATCTTCCGCGATGAAGGCGTCAACTCCATCTTCAACTTCCCCAGCGGCCTGGGCACCCGCGACCAGATCGATGCCACCGTCTACATCGCCGACCGGAACGAGAACCAGATTGAGCGGCTGACCTACTCCAGCGGCACCGGGACATATTCACGAAACACTCCCATAAGTATCGTCCATCCCTCCCAGGTGGTATCCAACGTCAAGGGTGAAGTGTGGGTGTTAAATACCCACGGCAACATCCAATATCTCGAGGAGAGCAATATCAACCTCTCCGATCCGTGGTTCCCCGTGTCCTCCTATGCCTTCAACATTCCCAACAGCATGGCGGTGGATGAGGTCACCGGTGAGATATGGATCGGGGACAACGGCAATCACCAGGTGGTGAAGGTGCTCAGTCCCGATTCCCTGGCAGTGGTGATCAGTGGGGTGGACTTCATTGCGGATATCGTGGTGAACCGGTAGGGACCGCTGCCGGTCCCTGCTCCCAGCTTGAAAATAAGACTCCTTTATCTTAAATTAAACCGCTCCACCCGGCGATTCGGTAACCTAAATTTGTTTGTGCTACCGGTAATCTTCTGGGAGCCTCCGATAACCGTTGGATTAAGGACCTCGCTTGATGGCCAAAGTCTCGGGTACCGTGGAAATTCGCATCGAAATGTGCAAGGGCTGCGAAATCTGCATCGATGCCTGCCCCCAGGACTGCCTGGCCCTCTCGCACGATCTGAACCAGCATGGCTATCATTACGCCCTGCTGACTGACAATAGCTGCACCGGTTGCGTCAACTGCGCCCTGGTATGCCCCGAAGCAGTGATCACCGTTTACCGTCGACCACTGGTGTCGCATGGCCGGCCCAAAATTCCCAAAGCTCCAGTGATCTAGCAAGATTGTAATGGCGAAAACTATGCTCATGAAAGGCAATGAAGCCCTGGCCCGGGCGGCCATCCTGGCGGGCTGCGACGGCTACTTCGGCTACCCCATCACCCCCCAATCGGAGCTGCTGGAATACATGGCCCGGGAGCTACCCAAGGCCGGCGGTGTAATGATCCAGGCCGAGAGCGAGTTGGCCGCCATCAGCATGGTCTACGGCGCGTCCGGGGCCGGTGGCCGGGTGATGACCAGCTCCAGCAGCCCGGGCATCAGCCTGATGCAAGAGGGCCTCTCCTACCTGGCCTGCGCTGAGCTGCCCTGTCTGGTGGTGAACGTCAATCGCGGCGGCCCCGGCCTGGGCACCATCCAGCCCGCCCAGGGGGACTATTTTCAGGCCACCAAGGGCGGTGGCCACGGCGACTATCACCTCCCGGTCCTGGCGCCGGCCTCGGTGCAGGAGATGGCCGATTGCGCTTATCTGGCTTTCGATTTGGCCGATAAGTACCGCACCCCGGTGATGATCCTGGCCGACGGCGCTTTGGGGCAGATGATGGAGAAGGTTACCTTCCCCGATTACGACGCCCGGGCCGCCAAACTGCCCAAGCCGTGGGCCACCACCGGCAAGCCTGCCGATCGGGAACGCAATACCATCACCTCGCTGTACATCCGGCCGGAAAAAATGGAGCAGATCAACCACCTGCTACAGGAGAAATATCGCCGCATAGAGGCCGAGGAGTGCCGTTGGGAGGAACACCGCACCGAGGACGCCGAGTACCTGCTGGTAGCTTTCGGACTGTCGGCCCGCATCAGCCGTAAAGTGGTGGAGCTGGCCCGGGAACGGGGACTGGCTGTGGGACTGTTGCGGCCCCGGACGCTTTGGCCTTTCCCCAAAGCCCCCCTGGCCGCCTTGGCCTTGGGCGGACCCACGGGGAGCCCCGGACAGGTCCGGCTGATGCTCACCGTGGAGATGAACGCCGGGCAGATGGTGGAAGACGTGCAGCTGGCGGTGGCGGGGCGGGTGCCGGTTTCCTACTACGGCCGGATGGGGGGCATAATCCCCGCGCCCGAGGAAGTTCTGGAACATATGGTGAGGCTGATTGAATCCCCTGAAAAGGCCGCACAGCCACTGGAGGTTATCGGCAAATGAGGTCGCCCGTTATCGACAACCAAAACATTAAGGACGGCTATGAGCTGGTCTATCAGCGGCCCGCTACGCTGGTGGACACCGCCATGCACTATTGCCCCGGCTGCGGCCATTCGGTGGCCCACCGGGTGCTGATGGAAGTGGTGGAGGAGCTGGACTTGCAGTCACGGACGGTAGGGGTGGCGCCGGTAGGCTGCGCCGTGTTCGCCCACGACTATATGGATGTGGACATGCAGGGCGCCGCCCACGGCCGGGCCACCGCCGTGGCCACCGGCATCAAACACATGCTGCCGGACAGCTTCGTATTCACCTACCAGGGCGACGGCGACCTGGCCGCCATCGGCACCGCGGAGACACTGCACACCGCCAACCGGGGGGAGAACATCCTGATCCTGTTCATCAACAACGGTATCTACGGCATGACCGGCGGCCAGATGGCCCCCACCACTCTCCTGGGCGCCAAAACCACCACCTCCCCCGACGGGCGGGAGGTCGGCCTGCACGGCTACCCCCTAAAAATGGCCAACCTGGTGGCCTTGTTACCCGGCGTAGCCTATGTCACCCGCCAGAGCGTACATACCGCCAAAAATGTACGCAAATTGAAGAAAGCCATCATTAGAAGCGTGGAACTCCAGAATCAACGGCGCGGCCTGTGCTTCATAGAGGTGGTGAGCAATTGCCCCGCTGGCTGGAAAATGACCCCGCTGGAATCGAACCGCTGGATGGAGGAACACATGTTCGAGGAATATCCGTTGGGCGACCTGAAAAAGCCGGGCGGGGAAGTCAAGCCATGACCGAGGAGACCATTATTGCCGGTTTCGGCGGCCAGGGTGTCTTGACCATGGGCATGGTGCTGGCCTATGCCGGCATGGTGGAGGAGTTGGAGGTCTCCTGGATGCCCAGTTACGGCCCCGAGATGCGCGGCGGCACCGCTAACTGCATCACCATCCTGTCGGACCGGGCGGTCAGCTCCCCCATCATTACGCGCTTCGATACCGCTGTCATTCTGAACCAGCCGTCGCTGGAAAAGTTCGAGGCGGCGGTCAAGCCGGGGGGCCTGCTGCTCTACGAAAGCAATAACATCCTCAATCCACCCACCCGCGATGATATCTCCGTCGTGCCGGTGCCGGCGGCGGTGGAAGCCGCCCAGCTGGATGACAGCCGGGCCTTAAACATGATCATGCTGGGGGCCTATCTGGTCCACCGGCCGCTGGTGAAGCTACCCTCGATAATGGCCGGGCTGGAGCAGGTGTTACCGACCCGGTATCACCACTTGTTACCCCTGAACCAGGAAGCCATTGAGCGCGGTATGAAACTGACCAGCGACCTTATTGAATCCGGCCAGGTCGGCGACGGGGCGATTACATGAGCCACCGCTGTTAGTGTGCCCCCGCAGGCTGCACTGAGCCATGCCCGCACCCGGAACTTTTAACGACCGCCTGCGGGCGGCCATCACCGAGAAAGAATCCCGCCTCTGCCTGGGCCTGGACTTAGACCCTGAGCGCACCTCCCGGCTGCACGGCGACAATCTGGATTCCTTGCAGGAGGCCGCCCGGCTGATCGTGGACGCCACCTGCGACCTGGTCTGGGGGTACAAACTCAACTTCGCCTTTTTCGAACGCTTCGGCTCAGCCGGGTATGCCTGGCTGGAAGAACTGGCGGCCCACATCGGCGACCGGGCGATAACTATTGGCGACGCCAAACGCGGTGACATCGGTAACTCCGCCCGCAATTACGCCCAGGCCGTCTTTGGCCACCTGCACCTGGACGCGGTCACGGTGAACCCCTACATGGGCCGCGACGCAGTGACGCCCTTTATCGCCGACCCGGCCCGGGGGGCGTTCATCCTGTGCCTGACATCCAATCCCGGTTCGGGTGATTTCCAGCGCTATCCCGCCGAGCGGCCGTTGTACCTGCAGGTGGCCGCCTGGGCCGAGCGGCTTAACGGGGCCGATAATGTGGGACTGGTCACGGGCGCCACCCACCCGGACGACCTGGCCGGCATCCGTAAAGCGGCGCCCTCGTTGCCCTTCCTGGCACCGGGGATCGGTGCCCAGGGCGGTTCCTTAGAGCAGGCGCTAGCGGCCGGCACCAACGAGACGCCCACTATCATCAGTGTCTCCCGGGGCGCACTATATGCCGGCCAAGGCACGCTGGAGGATATCGTGGCGGCCGTCGGTGACTATAACCGGCAAATTAACGACCTGGCCTGATGGCGCCCGACCTGAAGCAACTGTTGACGGACTCTGGTGCTCTGCTGGAGGGCCACTTTCTGCTCACTTCCGGCCGGCATAGCGATCGCTACATCGAAAAATTCCGCCTCCTGGAGCGTCCTACCGCCCTGGATGCTGTGGCCCAAGCCATGGCCGAGGGTATCGACCCGGCGGAGGTGGATGTCGTGCTGGGGGCGGCCGTGGGCGGGATTCTCATCGCCGGGGCGGTGGCCCGGGTGCTGGACCGCCGCACCATGTTCACCGAACGGGTGGATGGCCGGATGACCCTCCGCCGGGGTTTTGAGCTGCACCCCGACGACCGGGTGCTGGTGGTGGAAGACATCGTCTCCACCGGTGGTTCCGTTCAGGAGCTGTTGGAGGTGGTGCGCCAGGCGGGGGCCCGGGTCATGCGGGTGGCCTGCCTGGTGGACCGGTCGGCAAGCGGACTTAAACTTACGCCTCCTACTAAAGCGCTCCTGCGCCTGCCCATCGCCAGCTGGACCCCCGGGGAATGCCCAAAATGCCTTGAGGGTATTCCATTAGTCGAACCGGGCCGCACCGGCAAATAGCCGCAACTTGCGCCCGGTCAACGGCGCTTCTCCCCTAGCATAAGTCCATAGCACTGCCTAATTTCCGGGCACATCGAGCCTTGGTACGGCCCAAAAGCCACAGCTAGACATCATTGATTAAAGGAGTCCGAAATTGCCTAAGTCAGCGTCCTTTGCCACCCCGATCATCATCCTGTTAATGACGATTACCTGCGGCAACCGGAACGAGGAAGTGCTTAAAACCTACCCCGAGGGAGAAAAGCAGGAAGTGGCCGTTTTCAAGGGCCGGGGGGAGGACCGGCAGCAGGTATCCAAGACCGGGTATTATCGGGATGGAACCATCTCCTTCGAGGAGACCTACCGGGAAGGTGAATTAGCCGCCTATCGGGCCTACTGGAACAGTGGACAGCTTAAAGCCCGCCGCGATTATAGCGCCGGTCAGGTGGAGCTGGAGGAATATTTCGACTCCGATGGCGTGCCCCAACTGACCCGGCAACAGATCAAGGACCGCATCGCCGGGCTGGCCGAATATAAGGTCGAGCCGGCCACGCCAGATGACATCGTGACCATGGAGACCAGCGCCGGGATCATCAAACTCAAGTTGTACACCGATCTGACCCCGGGACATGCGAACAATTTTAAGAAACTGGCTAACTACGGCTTTTACGACAGTACCACCTTTCACCGCATGGTCCCTGGATTTGTGATCCAGGGTGGCGACATCAACAGCCGGGACCCCGACAGAGCCAACGACGGCATGGGCGACCCGGGCTACAGCATTGACGCCGAGTTCAACCCCCGGACCCACGTGAAAGGCACTCTGGCCATGGCCCGCTCATCGGACCCCAACAGCGCCGGCAGCCAGTTTTACATTGCCCTGGGCCGACTGAATCGGTTGGATAACCAGTATACGGTGTTCGGGCAGGTTACTGAGGGGCTGGAGGTGGTGGACGCTATCGCGGCGGCCCCCACCGACAACCGTGATAATCCGATCAATCCCCAACGAATACTCAAAGTCAGGGTGGAGTGACCCCGTCAAGCTCGCCAAACCAGGCTGGAGCAGCCGGCACCACTGGAGAGCCTGAATGAGAGTTCCAAAAGTAGGTTTGGCCCTGGGAGCGGGAGGGGCACGCGGTCTGACACACCTGGGAGTGATCCGGGCCCTGCACCGACACGGCATTCCCCTGGACATGATTGCGGGCTCCTCCATCGGCGCTGTGGTGGGCGCCATGTACAGCGCCACCCTCGATATCGAATGGGTCGAACAGCGTTTCAGGAAGATGCTCCCCAGCGAAGAGTTCGCCGAGTCGGGTATCAATTTGGTCCAGGCCCAGGCGCCGGGTGATGAGCCGGGCTTCCTGGAATGGGCAACCCACTACATACGCCACAAGCTGGTGCTGAACTTTTCCGACAGCCGGTCGGGAGTGGTCAAGACCGAGCGCCTGGCCCGGCTGATTGATTTCCTGCTGCCGGTGAAGACTTTTGCGGAACTGCGGCTACCCTTTGCCTGTGTCGCCGTGGATCTGCAAACCGGCAACGACGTGGTCATCGATGCGGGCAATTTGGTAGAGGCGGTGACGGCCAGCGCTTCCATACCCGGCTACCTGCCACCTGTGCAAATGGAACCAGGCCTGTTGAGCGACGGCGGAGTGGGCCAGCCGGTGCCCGGCGACACGGCCCGTCAGCTGGGGGCCGAGTTTATCATTGCCGTGGATGTTTCCATACATCGCTTCGCCCCCCTGGCGGAGCAGAACATCGTTACCATTCTGGGGCGGGCCGGCGAAATCACCGCCGCCCGGTTGTCACAGGCCCTGGTCCACCGGTGGGATGTGCTGCTGCACCCCGATACCTTAAACGCCCACTGGACCCGGTTTGACCTGCTCGATGACCTGATTGCCGAGGGAGAGCGGGTGGTGGAGCAGCAGATCGATACTATCCGCCGGAACTTGCGGTCCACCGGGAGCGTTAGAGGGTGGTTAAGCCGCCGTCTCGGGTTAGCATGAGAATGATTATCAGCCGGCATACAGGTGATGCCGGTGTCTGAGGAGAGGAGCGAGTTTTGCGATTAGCAAGATTCCTGACTACCGTCCTGTTGGTGGCCGGCCTGCCGCTACAGGCACAAGTTCCGTCAGATATCGTAGACATTGAAATATCGGTGGATCGCAGCACTGTCCGCGCCGGCGAGCAGGTCACCGTGCATGCTAACCTTTCTATTGCAGACGGCTGGCACGTTTATTCCGGCGACTTAAAGGGCCTGGGACCGGTCCCCACCCACTTCGAGCTGAACGATAGTATGCTGGTGACGGGTTACGGCGCCTTCCAGGAACCGCCCTCCAAGCGGGTCTGGGACGAAGGTTTCCAGATCGAAGTGGGCTGGCACTCCGGTAAGGTAAACCTGAGCCAGGCCTTCCAACTATCCTCCGATCTACCGCCGGGCAGACTGCCCTTTTCCGGCCGACTGGCGTTCATGCTCTGCACCGAAACCATGTGCCTCCCGCCCCTCGACCAGGAGTTCCACTTCCTGCTCGATCTGGAGGATGGACCGCCGCGGGAGCAATTCGAGTTTATCGCCGCCGCTTCCAACCAAACCGGCATCTCCGGGTTAGAGGGTACCGAGCTGCAGGCCGCCATCCAGGAAGGGTTGTGGTCTTTCCTGCTGCTGTCAATCGGCATGGGTCTGCTGGCCCTGCTGACCCCCTGCGTGTTCCCCATGATCCCCATCACGGTGTCATTCTTCCTCAAACAGGGTGAGAGCCGCACTATGCCGGCCACTAAGTCCGCCGGATTGTACGCCCTTGGTATCATCGTGATCTATTCCGCTCTGGGATTGATACTGGCCCTGACCCTGGGCGCTGCCGGGGCCAACCGGCTAGCCGCCAATCCGTGGGTGAACCTGCTGCTGGCGGGACTATTCGTCTACTTCGCCCTGAGCCTGTTCGGGCTCTACGAAATTCAACTACCCGCCCGGTTGCGGCAGTTCAGCCTGCGCCAGGAATCCCGGACCGGGATGATCGGCATCTTCTTCATGTCCCTGACCTTCACCATTACCTCCTTCACCTGTACGGTCCAGTTCGTGGGCCTGTTGCTGGTGGCGGCCAGTCAGGGACACTACCTGTGGCCCTTGATCGGGATGGTCACCTACTCGGCCACCTTTGCCGCGCCCTTCTTCCTGCTGGCGCTGTTCCCCCAGAAACTGGCCCAGCTGCCCAAGAGCGGCGGTTGGTTGAATTCAGTGAAAGTGGTGATGGGCTTTTTGGAGGTCGCAGCAGCCTTTAAGTTCATCAGCAACAGCGACCTGGTGTGGAGCTGGGGCATTTTCACCCACCAGTCGGTGCTGGCTTCCTGGACGGTGATCCTGGCCCTGACCGGGCTATACCTGCTAGGTAAAATCCAGCTGCCCCATGATTCCCCCTTGGAACGTATTTCGGTGCCCCGGCTGCTGCTGAGCGGCACTTTTCTGATAATCACCCTGCTGCTGGGAGTGGGACTCACCGGGCAGAAGGTCCCGGGTATCGTGGAGGCCTACCTGCCGCCCCGTCTGACGCAGGGGGATTCGGGAATAGCCCTGGGGGGCCGGTTGGAGCAGCTGCGCTGGCACACCGAGTTGGAGGACGCCCTGGCGGAAGCCCGGATTGTCGGCCGGCCCGTTTTCCTGGATATTACAGGCTATACCTGCACCAACTGCCGCTGGATGGAAGCCAATATTTTCACTGAGCCGGAGGTGGTAGAGCGCTTCGAGCGCTTTGTCCTTCTGCGCCTATATACCGACGCCGGTGAGAATTACCGGGAAAAGCAGCGCTACGCGGTGGAGCGGTTCGGGACCGCGGCCTTGCCGTTTTACGCCGTTCTGGCCCCCGATGGCAGCGAGCTGGCCCGCCTGCCGAACATGACCCGTGACGTCCAGAAGTTCGTGGACTTTCTCGATAGCGGTCTTGGGGCACACCAGGATATCTTGCTGGGTGGCCGCTAGGGATCGGGATGACTATCAGGATGGTCAAGAGCCTCTCAGGCTGAGCGCGGCTGTAACTTCCATGTCCAGATCGGTATCTAACCATGAAGACCTGGCAAATCCCCGGTGGTACCGGAGATATATTTTCGAGAAAAGGAATCGGATGAAAGTATTGGTCACCATAACCTCAATCGGAGCAGTGCTGGCAGCCTTACTGCTGGCGGGATCGAGACAGCTCTCCGCCCCGGCCAGTAGCTCCCCGGCCCTGGCGGCGGCTCCGGACTTCACCATTCAAAGCCTGGACGGTGAGCGCTATACCCTGAGCAAGCTACGTGGCAAGGTGGTATTGGTCAATTTCTGGGCCACCTGGTGCCCCCCCTGCCGCCGGGAAATCCCGGATCTCTCCAGGTTGCACACCAGGTATAAAGACCGGGACTTCATGGTGCTGGGCATCTCCTTGGATGAGATCAGCCCCGACCAGATCCAGAAGTTTGCCCGCAATTACAAGATCAGCTACCCGGTATTGCATGGATCCCGGTCGGAGCTGGGGAAAATCACTAAATCCTACGGCGGCATTCAGGCCGTCCCGACCTCCTTCCTCGTCGATAAACAGGGTAAAATCAGGGCCAGGTATATCGGCGCCCGCAGTGAACTGATGTTTTTAGCGGATATCATTCCCCTGCTCTAACCCTTGCTATTCAGCACCAGGAGTAAATGATCGGGGCGCTGATCCGGCTCAGCGCCCTTTTGTCGCTACCGGTTGACGGCCTGCTGATCGGCCGGAAGCATAAAATCGGCGGCCAGGCTGTCCAGGAAGAGCACCCCCGCGGGCGTGGCGCGCAGTTGTGTGCCGGACAATTCCACCTTCCCGCACCAGCGCTGTAGCTGGGCGGCGAAGTGCCGGCGAAAAGCCCCGCTAGATCCGAATCCCAAGCCATTAGTTACGGAAACCCCCTCGGCCAGGCGCAGTCCGAAGGCCAGTCGCTCGTTGGCCAACTGTTCGACGGTCAGGTTCTCACTGCCGGACCGGGGCGACTCTCTCGCGGCATCCCGTCTTAAGTATTCATCCAAGTCCCGCACGTTCCAGTAGCGGCTGCTGCCGTCAAACCCATGGGCCGCTGGTCCCAGGCCTAGATAAGGCTCGATGCGCCAGTAATGCAGGTTGTGGCGGCAGACCCGGCCGTCCCGGGCGAAATTGCTGACTTCATAGGCGCTGTAGCCCCCGGTTGTCAGCAGCTCCCGGGTAGCCGTGAACATCCGGTAGTCAGTTTCCTCCGCCGGCATGATAACTTCACCCGCGTCTACCGCCTCCGCCAGGCCGGTGCCGGCCTCCACGGTCAACGAGTAAGCGGAGATGTGCTCCGGCTGTAGTTCAAGCACCCGTTCCAGGTCGGCCTGCCACTGCTCCAAACTCTGCCCGGGCACATTGAAAATCAGGTCAACGCTGATATTATCGAACCCGGCTTGCCGGGCGGCGGCGAAGGTCCTCTGACTGTCTTTCGGCCCATGAACGCGTCCCAGGAAGTCCAGGACAGCGGGATCGAAGGACTGTATTCCCAGCGAAAGCCGATTGACACCCAGCCGGCGGTAATCCCGCAGGCGCTCAGCCGGGGCCTCCCCCGGGTTGGCTTCCAGGGTGATTTCGGTCACCGCCCCCAGGCCTACCACATCATCGAGGGCGTGCATCAGGCGCTCCACCCCCGCCGGCGGCAGCAGGCTGGGTGTGCCGCCTCCGATATACAGCGTGTCCACCGACCAGGAGATAGAGCCGGCTGCCACTCGCCGCACTTCCCGCTCCAGACACTCGATGAAGAGCTCAATTACATCTTCCCGCCCCGCCAGAGAGTAAAAATCGCAGTAGAAGCACTTGGAGTGGCAGAAAGGAACGTGGATGTATACGCCGCCGGTGGCCTGTACGCTCGAGCCCGGCGAATGGTGGTTACTAATGATCCGTCGACCGCGTTTCACAGTCGATTCCGGGAACATTTCGACACCATGCAAATATACAAAGGTGGAGCTGGAGTTAGCTTTAACTCCACTACACACCTCCGTAGGTACTCTTTAGGTAGAGGGAGTACTACTCCTTGTTGGCACATTCTACCATACCGAACGAGGTAATGGCTGCCAGGTCGTTGCCTCGTTCTCATTTCATCACCGATCCGGTTTCTCCCTTCAAGTGGTATATACCTAAAGCCACGGTGACTATCAAGCCTGGTAGCATGGGCGGCAGACCCAGGAAATAGCCCCCATCGGGTGAAGTTAGGATGCCGGCCTGATAGCCACCCTGCCACAGTGCGGCCACCAGCACACCCGCCAGGCTGATCGACAGGGCGGCGTTATCCGACAGAGGCCGGGAGCGCCCAAAGGTGAGCAGGATCGGTACCAGCAAACCCGGCACCAGCATCGACCCCAGCAGGTACCATAATTCCACCACCGAGGGAACAGCCAGTGCCAGGAGGAAACCCAGCAACCCGCTGGCTACGAGGCCCCATCGAATCCGGCGGCGCTCAACCGTAGCGGTCAGAGGACCGGAGCGCAAGTCCCGCCCCAGAGTGGTGGCGCCGATAAAAGTGAATGAATCCACGGTACTCATGATAACCGCCAGTAGCGCGACGAAGAACAGCCCCCGCAGGCCGGTCGGCAGAACCGCCGCACCCAGCAACGGAAAAGCGGCTACCCCACCAGCCGGGGATTGGGCCAGGTCGGGCAGGTACACCACGGCATATAGTCCACCGGCCGTGGTGAGCAGGTCGAACACAAACCAGACACCGATACTGATGAGGATGCCTCGCCGGGCGGTAGCTCCGTCGCGGGCCGCGGCGCAGCGCTGGTAAAATCCCGGGTCCACAAAGGTCCAGCTGGCAATGAAAAACCATACCAGTATTACCTGCCAGCCCAGACTGTCCGGTCCCCGTAGGCTGCGATGTCCGGCGGGCAGCCGCTCCCACAGCTCGGGCAGGGGCAGTTGCGAGTGCAGCAGTACCAGCAACAGGCCGAAACCGGCGAACATCAGGGTGAACTGGAGCAGGTCGGTGCGCACCACCGACTGGAACCCCCCCCGCCACAGGTAGACAGTGCTGAAGATAGTGCCCAATAGCACCCCCAGCCATAAGGGCATCCCGGTGAGCAACCTGGCCAGCACTCCCAGCATGAGCAGATAGGGCGCCGGGGTAGTGAGCAGGAACACCAGCAGGGCGCTGAAGCGGGCCGAGCGGGCGCCGAAGTAGTGCTGGAAACGCTCGGGAATGGTCAGGGCCTCCCCCCGGCGGATGCGCCCCGCCAGGAACAGGGCATATAGTAAGGCGAAAAAGTAATAAGGCAGGCCGAACACCACCAGGTTGACCACGCCATTCAAGTAGGTGAACTCCCCCACCCCCAGGATACCGCCGTACCAGGTGGCTACCAGGGTGGCCACGAAGGGGACCACAGTCAATCGCCGACCGCCCAGCAGATAATCGGCCGTAGTGGTGGAGGATCGCCGGGGACGCCGGAAACCCAGGTAAAGGATCGCGGCCAGGTAGACCAGCACTATGGATAGGTCGATGGCCGGTAGGCTGGTATCCATAGCGTCCGGTGGTTAGTCAGGATAGCCTTGAAAGACTAGGACTGCTCCGCCGGCCACTTCAAGGAAAATTTTATCCGCCCGGCTACGATTTGACATTCCCCGGTGTAGGCCCGGTAGACTTTCGGCGGTCAGCTCCCACACCAACCCCCGGCTGGTCATCTTGACCGTGGTGGCATCAGGGAAAAGAGCCACCGGCTGGCCGGGGAAGGAAGGCAATCCCCCGACTCCGCGCACTACCTGGAAGGCGCCGGTGTCAGTCAGCGCCGTCAGCGCCAAGCCGAAATCGTGCCACATCAGCAACAGATTGCCCAGAGCGTGATCCGCTCGCCCACCGGTGGCGCCGATGATAGTCACCGCCTCTACCCCGGACTGCCGCGCCCACTGTAGCGCCTTTTCCAGGTCACCGGATTGCTGCGATGGCAGTTCCACCAGGCGGTTGGCAAAGGCCTGCCGAGCCCGGGGGCTGATGGAATCCAGGTCGCCCAGTACGAAGTCGGGTGAGCGCGTAAATGTCAGCAGGTTATCGGCGGCGCCGTCGCAACACAGGAGTGTGCCGGCCGTCCGTAACGCCTCCAGCGGCCGGTGGTGGGTGGGAAAGCGGCCGTTGGCCAGAACAATTACCGGCGGCTTTAAGGGCAAGGCGGGCTATTCCCAGGCCGCGCCCAACCAGTTGGCGTAGAGCATTTTCTGCCGTGCAGTGGGTTCGGCCACTTTCATCAGCGTGAGGGAATCGAACGGCGGGCGGACAGGCTTCACCCTGAAGGTACGCATCAGGCCATCACGATTGACCACAAATGTGGCCGTCTCGCCCTGCTCCCGGGAATCCAAAATAGTGGCCCCGTTGGCCGCTGTGAGACGGTAGTTATCCACGAAAAGCAGCTCATCGTTGACGCTTAACCGGGATTCCGCCGCCGGGGTATCATGGGTTATGGCTGTAATGACCAGGCTGCCTTCCCGTTCCTCGGTTTCGAAACCCCAATAGGCTTTGGCCGTGTCGGCCGGGTCCGGATGCGCGGCCACCACTTCCAGGCCGAAGGGTCTGAAAGCCCCTTCCCAATCGATGTCCGTGGTGGTGGTGACGTAGGCGAACACCTCTTCTAAGGACCGGCCGGCAGTCTCCTCGCAGATTTCCCGAAACCGCTCCGGCGTGAACCCTTCCCCGGTGGTCTGAAAATCATGCCATAAAGCCCGGAATACATCATCCAGACTGCGGCTGCCGTCGGTGGCCTCCCGGATCGCCAAATCAAGTGTTACTCCCACCAGGCTCCCTTTGGTATAATAGGAAATGGTGGCGTTGCGGCTGTTCTCGTCCGGTTGATAATACTTTATCCAGGCATCGAAAGAGGCCTCTTCAAGGGTCTGCTGATGGCGGCCTGGTGTGCCGAGCATTTTCTCCATATCCGTGGTCAATAGTTCCAGGTACTTCTCGACGTCCAGCAAGCCGGACCGCAGCAGCAGCCGGCGATCATAATAGGAGGTCAGACCCTCGGCCACCCACAGCTGGGTGGTGTAATTCTCCCGGTCGTAATCGAACGGCCCCAGAACCGTGGGACGGATACGCTTGACGTTGTAGGCGTGGAACAGCTCGTGGGCCAGCACCTCCAGATATTTGCGATAGTTATCCTCACCCTCGAAGGTCCAGCGGGAAACCATTAAGTAGACGGAGTTGAGGTGCTCCAGGGCACCGTTGCGCCGGGCACCTATGTCAAGAAAGATGGTATATTGATCGTAAGGCACACTGCCAAAGAGCTGGTGTATTTCGCCGGCTATTTTGCGGGTGTCGGCCAGCAGCTGCACCTGATCGTATTCGCCCTGACCGGAGATGGCATACCGGTAGGGCACCTCATCGACCAGGGTTTCGAACACTTTGTGTGAACCGATCATCAGGGGCGAATCTATCAGGGTATCATAATTGGGCGCCCGGAATACGGGGCTGCGTCTCCCCACCGAGGGCAGGCTGGAGGTGGCCAGCTGCCAGCCCGGGGGCAGGTCTACCACCACTAGGCTCTCCTTGGTCTCCATGCCCACCGGATACAGGAAGACGCTGGCCCCGTTCAGCAGGGCCCGGTCGGCATCGACAAAACTGGTGCGGTGGTCCTTCTCGAAAGCATAGACTTTGTACTTTACATCGATGCGCCTGTGACCATCAAGTTCCACCTGCCAGGTGTTCTTATCCAGCTTGAATACCGGCAGCTCACGGCTCCCACTGGTGATCCGGAGGTCTACCACGTGGCGGGAAAAATCACGGACCTTATAGCTGCCCGGAGTCCATACCGGCATCTTGAACTCCAGCTGTTCCCGTGAGCGCAGACCGTCGATTTCCAGGTTTACCAAGACGTAATGAGCACTACGCTCCTTGAAACTGAGAGTATAGGTCAGTTTGGCCGCCAGGGGGACCAATAGCAACCAGACCAGCAACATCAATCGAATACCGGGCGCCAACCACCTCGGCGCCGGTGAGGCCGTAGAATCAGATTGGGGGCGCTTTTCTGATTTGCCTGACATCAAGCTCCAATAATAATAAATTGTTTTCAACCCTTTCCCGGCGGCTAGATAGACAAAACTTCGCCGTACATATCCGCGAATAGGTAAGGCTTAGGCACTCCACCTGCCGATCGGCGGCAGGGTTTAAAATTAGTGTACCAGAGTGCCGAGATGTAAGCAGAACCACAGATTTGGCCTGCGACTGCGCAATCTTGACCGGCTGTGACATTGCCGGTTAAACTCGGGCCGCCTGCAGGGCCTCGACCAATCGGCCCGTGTTACCCGGGCGGCCAACCCAGGGAGCGGCCCCCCAGGACGTGAAAGTGCAGTTGGAAAACCGATTGTCCGGCGCTGGCCCCTGAGTTGACCACTACCCGGTAGCCGTCGGCGATTTCCTCCTGCTCCACCAGTCGCGTAATCACCAGATGGATGTGCCCGATCAGCTCCTGATCATCGGGATCCAAGTCCTGGAGCCGGGCAATGGGCTTACGCGGCACCACCAGGAAATGCACCGGAGCCGCGGGATTCACGTCCCGGAAGGCCACGCACAGGTCGTCCTCATGGATGATATCCGCTGGGATCTCTTTGTTGATTATCTTAGCGAAAATGGTCTCACTCATTGCTCCCCCCCGCTATAGTAATTCCTGCAATGCGGGCGTCAGTCCGCCAGTTGGCGGATCAGCCGCTCCAGGTCTTCTGCAGTGGTTAAATGCCGTTGCACCCGGCCATAATATTCTCCGGTGCTCTAGGACCATTCATACCCCAGCCTTAGATGTAACCGCCCTTGAGAATTGCGGTAATTGCGACCGATATAAACGCGCAACCCCACCGGGACCCGCAGACTCTGGTGACCGGTCCAGGTGCGTCCGATATTTATACCGAAATCTTGACCTGTGGAGATAGTCGCCGCCACCAGGCATACGGCGCCGACTGAATAAAATTTCAGCCGGCAAGCCCAGGTGGTAGGCATGTGCGTAAGGAGTATGGTCTCAGGCTTCTCTCAAGCCCGGCAACCGCCAGCCCAACGGTAGCAGCAGGGCTGCGGCCACGATTTTCAGCACCGCTCCAGGCAGAAATGGCAGCAGTCCAATCGCCAGTAGGTTCCCGGGAAGCTGCAAGACCGCCAGCCAGGCCAGACCACAGAAGAAAATAGCGCCGGTCCCGATGGTCATGGCCGCCAGGGTAGTCGCAAAACGCCGGTCCCAGCCTCGCTCGGCCAGGAAACCCACCACCACTGCCGCCGGCATGAAGCCCATCAGGTAACCGCCGGTGGGTCCCAGCAGGACAGCGGGACCGGCGCCGCCCCCGGCAAAGACCGGCAAACCGGATAGACCTTCGGCTAAGTACAATAGCACTACTAGGCCGCCCCGCACACTGCCCATCAGCGCCCCTATCAACAGGATTGCGAAGGTCTGCCCGGTGATGGGTACCGGACCGATGGGTAGATGAACGGTCAGTTGGGCGCTCAAGGCCAGCAACACCGACCCCCCGCACAGGAGTAGAAAATCGAATAGCAGGGCCGGGCGGCGGGTTGTCGGTCTTAAGGCATCGGCGTAGGTCATATGGGTCATTGCTTGTGTCTCCTCGTCAATAGCCGGCTTCCCGGTGATGGGAATGCCATGGTCTATCATCCTTCAAATTAGATCCGGCTCAGGTTGAATTTAGACCTGCCGTCAAGGGAAGCCAACGGCTCATCGCCGCCGATCCCCATCCATCGCACCCGATGCCCGGTTGGCCCAGCCACCGGTAGTACCTCTTCAGCAATACGACGGTTACGATATAAAAAGGTGCTGGAATCTAAGCCCGCCGCCCGGCAAATGACAAGCGGCGGCCACGTTGGCAGCTGGCTAAACCCCCGGGAATTAACTTCGGCGCCGAAAATTTAAATTTTGCGGTGAGGAACTCCGGCCCCTAAATTTGAAAAGCTAACCACGATTAGTGACAGGCATGGAACAGCTCACACTCAATATCACCGAGAGGTCCCGGTCACGTGTGATCGCCTCATCA
>SDBU01003258.1_pt1 | contig 20741 bp, 15 predicted proteins | sample 2277071 | NCBI WGS metagenome assembly SDBU01 (sample SAMN10397929, study PRJNA504765) | marine sediment metagenome | isolation source: marine sediment core GS08_GC12, 126 cmbsf | place: Arctic Ocean: Gakkel Ridge, Loki's castle | collected 2008
TCTTTCCTGAACACTCAAAATGCAATGCCCAAACGAAATTGTTCGACTCATTTAGTCAAACAATCGGGACGTAAGGAGCTAAAGCGCCCAACGCTGCGCTGGGCGACCACATAATCGGGGCTCTTTTTGAAGCGGACACCCAAGTAAGGGACATCTCCTCTGATCAGGTGCTGGACCCTAAAGTCGGGGTCCGCTTCCAAGGCCCTGGTCCAGTTAATGAGTTCCCTGGTGGCGGGCCTTTTCTCGATACCCTTGATATCTCTTAAGCGATAGAAGGTCTTCACCGCACTATCGAGCAAATCTCCGCTTATATCAGCGAAATGGACCTGGACAATCTTTCTCATCATCTCAGGCTCCGGAAAGGCGATGTGATGAAAGTTGCAGCGCCCCAAAAAAGGGTCAGACAGGTCTTTTTTGGCATTTGAGGTAATGATAATGACAGGTCTCTGTTTGGCTTTAATGGTCTTGTCGATTTCAATTATATCGAATTCCATCTGATCCAGCACATCGAGCATATCGTCCTGAAAATCCGTATCGGCCTTATCAATTTCATCGATAAGCAGAATCACTCTTTCATCTGAGACAAAGGCCTGCCCAATTTTCCCCATCTTGATATATTCTTCAATATTGCTCACATCCCGGCGGGAATCCCCAAAACGGCTATCATTTAGGCGGGTAAGGGTATCATACTGGTAAAGGGCATCAACAAGCTTCATACTGGATTTGACATTCAGGACAATAAGGTTCATTTGAAGGGTTTCTGCAATGGCGTGTGCCAGCATGGTCTTTCCTGTTCCCGGTTCCCCTTTGAGCAAAAGTGGCATCTCAAGGGCCATAGATACATTGATGATTTCGGCCAACTCCTGATCTAGCACATATTGAGTGGCCCCAGTGAATTTTGCGAATCGATCCTCAGCATTCATATTAACTCCCTTTCGTTCTGACTTCTGACTTCCGGCTCCTGACTTCTGCCTCTCTGTCTCCCGAGTAGTTACTAAATGTTTTCTGACATAAAATGCAAGGAATTTATGTCTAAGAAACAAAAAGATTTCTATCAAATGCAGTTCGCACTGGCAAAATCATTTAGGGCAAAATAATTAAAGAAAATGGGTTACTATTTAGAAATTGTTATGAATTCAATTTTATCATGGTTAAAATTATTTCTTATATGAAACTTGTGATCCTGATTCCTTTTTCAAATTATTTTGTCCTAAATGATTTTGCCAATATTTTATCCCAAAACTTTTGGTACAAGATACTAGTGATTTCTCCAGGCCTTTTTGTATGCGGATACAATATATTGTATCAATACTTTTATTTGCCTACTACATGCATAAATTATACAAATTTTAGTTAATTATGATAAATTATTTGACAAATAGAAAAATATATGTTCTATTTTCGACGATTTGGTCTAAATAGGTTGTGATAATCAAAAACAGGAAACAAACCAGATCACAACCTTATAAAAAATCAGAGGAAAGCCCCGGGAATATCGGGAAACCTATTCTCTGAAAATAGAGAACCAGAAAACATGTCACATATATATCCTATAGGTAGCGGAAAAGGAGGGAGTGGAAAGAGTTTTATAAATGCAAACCTTGGGACATTACTTGCAAGGCAAGGCAAGAGTGTAGTGCTGGTTGATTTGGACCTGGGTGGTTCAAATCTTCATACTTTTTTTGGGCTCAAAAATCCAAAGGCCGGGCTCAATGAATTTCTAAATAAAACATTCAAGAATCTTGATCAGGTTGTTTCCCCCACTATCATCCCAAATCTTTTTATGATTAGCTCAATGGATTGCTCCATGGAAATCGCTAATCTATTTCATACACAAAAGATAAAAATAATAAAAGCCATTCAAAGGCTTCCTTATGACTATATCTTGCTTGACCTGGGAGCCGGTACAAATTTTAACACATTAGATTTTTTTCTAACCTCAAATGAGTGTTTATTTGTCGCTACCCCTGAACCTACATCGATTGAAAATGCATTTCGTTTTATCAGGGCAGCCAATTTAAGGATGATAAAGCAGGCTCTAAAGCAACATGATCTTAATCTCATTGTTGATGAGATTCGTGATAAAGCAAAAAATGCTATCATAAAATCGCCCTCGGATATCGTTGACATCGTAATAAAACATAACCCCAACAAAGGGAGGATGCTGCGGAACAAATTAAGTGGATTCAAATTCAGGTTTGTTCTAAATCAGTTTCGTAAACAGACAGATGTAGCTCTTGGAACGAAAATTGAAAACGTATGTAACAAACATTTTTATTTCAAATTTCAATGTTTGGGAAATATTAACTATGACGATAAAGTTTATGATTCAATTTTTTCAAAGAAGATATATGTAAATAAATATCCATATACATTGACTGCAATGGACTTGCAAAATATTTCAAAAAAATTAACAGAAAACGGGCAAAATTCAATTTTGCCGTCTTTAAAGATATCATGAAAAGATACGAAGAATTAAATTATTACGAAATCCTAGAAACTCCGATTAATGCATCATCTTTTGAAATCAGACAGGCGTATAGGGACGCACTCTCAATTTATGATGAAGATTCGCTGGTTACCTATTCTCTTTTCAAGGATAATGAAAGAGATAAAATCCTAAAGAAAATCGAAGAGGCCTTTTTTACATTAATTAATGAAGAAAAAAGAGCTGATTATGACAGGATACTTGTTAAAAGCGGAAAGGTTGATGCATCTGTTTTAACCAAAAAAGAACACAAGAAACCGATACCGCTTTTTCAGACAGGTAAATCAAAGAATAGGGATGCCATTTTAAAAAAAATAAGAAATAAAATCAAAGGTGAGGATCTCAAGGAGGTTTCATCTGAAATCCTTTCAAAAGAATCGGTTTCAGGAGATGATTTGAAAAAGCTAAGACAAGCCATGGGAATAGAGTTAGAAGAAATTTATGAAATCACCAGAATCAATGTCTCTATTTTAAAAGCTATAGAAAATAATCAGTTTGGAAGGCTTCCTCCAGTCATTTATCTGAAAAATTTCTTAAAATCCTATACGGAAATTCTTCAAATAGATTCGAAAAGAATCGTTGACGGGTATATGAAGAATATGGATCTAATTGAAAAAAGGATATAACTAGCGACGCTCCGCCTTCCTTTCCCGCCGGATTATCCCCCTGCTTCCTTCTCCAGTTCATCCAGTTTGTCCGGATCAGAAACCGCGATGTCTACCAGGGTCTCGGGAATAGAACTCTGTTCGCACATTGTTCGGATATCCTTTTCCACATCGGAAAATTCCAGGATTTCCCGGATTCCTTCGATGTATTCGAGCATATTGTCCGAATCGATATTTCCCAGAGCGGGACCTGCCGCTTCAGCCGCTTTTTTGGCGGCCAGTTCTTCTTCTTTTCTCTTCTTTTCCGCCAGCTCTTTTTCCATGGCCTTTTTCATTGCATCAATTGCGGATTGCTTGATGCCGCCAATTTCTGTGATGAGTTCGTCTGCTGCGTTGTTGTTGAGGAGATGTTTAATCTTATCTTCTTCCGAAGCGTCTTCCACAGCGTCAAATAACCCCTGAACTCTTGCTTTTTCGGCGAGTTCTGCGTCCACTTTGGATTTTACGCTTTTGTATTCTTCTTCTGATACACCTAAAGCCTCCATTATGGCTTGAGGCTCAAACGATTCGGAGATGAGATAGCGTATTCCCGGTTCACCGGGGAGCTCTTTGGCCTTTGCTATCATCAACGCGATTTTTTTATTTCCAACAATTTCATCCACATCGGCTCTGTGTTTTGAAGCTAAAAAGGAGGGCCAATCTCTACCCAGGTCACGAATTATCTTCATGGCGGTGGCGTAGGTGTCTTTGATGTCATCCAGGCCCAGCGCGGAAACCGCCTGATCAAAATCCTGCATAAACGGCTTGCCAACCCGGTTGCGTGCTTTTGCCGCCGCTGTTAACTGCATCCAGTTACCACCGTGTTTCGAAACATTATAGCCGGTTTTATCCAGCTCTTCGGCAATTTTCCGTGAAGTTGCCAGGCTGTTTGCTTCGGTAAAATCCTCGTCAGTCTGTTTTTGAATCTCCTTTTCGATGAGCATCCATAAAGGTTCTTTACCCTCATTGCGATTTTCCGGCATAATTTATCCTTCCATCCTTCCAAATTAAAATTGATTAAATTAACAAGAAATTGCTTATTCGAGGAAGAATTATAGGGTAATCCCCCTTTTGCGTCAAGGACATTTAAATATGAAAAGTCAGAATTCGATCGGTTAGATCAGTAAGACTTATCAGGTTTTCCGGCCGGTTGATATCCTGAGGGTGAGGAGAGATATCTGGAACTATTAGTTTCTGCACAGAATAAGCTAATCATGATATAAACAAAAAAGCTAAACTTGGTGTCACATAAAAAACTAAAAATTATACGGCGCAATAAGCTAACGAAAGCACGAAAGTTATGACAAGCCCACATGAAAAGCTGGCCGAATCCCTTGAGGTCCTGAGAGCGTTGCAAGAGCGCAGTGTCGTCGCCGTACGTTCAGGTGATCTGACCCGAACGCATCGGGAACGCCTGGTCAAAAACGGCTTCTTGCAAAAGGTCATGAAGGGCTGGTACATCCCTGCCAATCCGGACATGGATGGCAATGGCCGTATGGGACGATTTCTTATGAACGTGATGCTCGCTGCGGGCGGGTATCCCTGGACCGTTATTCCGCTGGAGAAGCGAGACGACTATATGGCTGCTTTGGAAAGCGGGAGTGTGGAAGAGGATATTGTACCGTTTGCAATTTTTCTTGGGCGCCTCGTTTCTGAAAGCTTAGAGGTCAGACACATCACATAAAGCCCCCTCATGAGTGCCAGCGTAATCCGCTATTCACTCGCCTTCGCCAGAATGCCCCGTGCGGGAGCACAGGGATGAATGGTGTAAGGCGACCGCGGCGTCTTGTCACGCCGAAGTTGCAACGAAGGCGGAAGCCCGCAGGGCGAAGCCGGGTGGCTTCGGCGTAGTTTAGCTTGGCTTTGCCTCAGATGCCCCGCCCTGTGGGCGGGGAGTTTCACTATTTTGCCATCAATTATTTTGCCAGTGGTCTTTATATTGAAGGGAATTTCAAATATGTTTGGCTAGGATTTACTAAGCTGTCTGTCCAAATACAAGTGTAAGTGCTTCATCATGGATTTGCTGCCAAAGATTTTCCCCTCCAAAACTCTCTGCATAGACCTTCATCTTCGGCTCTGTTCCTGACGGCCTGATTGCAAACCAGGACCCATCATTTAGCACGACCTTAACACCCCCGATAGCCGCGCCGTTTCCGGGAGCGGTGGTCATAACCGCAGTAATAGGCAAACCTGCTAAAGTTGAGGCCTTAATTGAATCCGGAGTCAAAGCCTTCAACACCACCTTTTGCTCGTCGGTAATAGGACCATCCGCCCTTTTGTAAAAAGGTTCACCATACTGAGGAACCAGAGTCTCTCGATATATTTCAGCAGGTATTTTGCCGGTTTTTGCCAATATTTCGGCAGACAGTAGTGTGAGGGAAAAACCGTCTTTATCTGTAGACCAGACTGTCCCGTCTCTACGTAAGAAAGAGGCCCCGGCGCTCTCTTCACCACCAAAAGCCACCTCTCCATTCAACAAGCCCTGGACAAACCACTTAAACCCTACCGGGACCTCATAAATTTTTCTTCCCAAACCGGTCACAATCTTGTCAATCATGCTGCTGCTTACTAATGTTTTGCCGATTGAAATGTTTCGCTTCCAGGCGGGCCTGTTCTGTAATAAATACCAGATAGCAACCGCCAAATAATGATTGGGATTCATAAGACCGGTGGGACTGACAATACCATGTCTGTCAAAATCGGTATCATTGCCCCAGGCTATATCAAAACGGTCCGCCATAGCGATTAAATTCGCCATGGCATAAGGAGAAGAGCAATCCATTCTTATTTCTCCGTCCGAGTCAACCGTCATAAACCCAAAGGCCGGATCAACGTCCGGGTTGACAACTTCTATATTTAAACCGTACATCTCGGCAATGGGTCCCCAAAAATGGACTCCGGAACCACCCATTGGGTCTGCTCCGATTCTAATTCCCTCTTTTTGAATCGCTTCCATATCTATCACTTGCGATAGGGACATAACAAAGGGAGTAATAAAATCCTGTTGGTGGGTTGTACCGGCCTGACGAGCCTTTTCGTATAGTATTCTTCTGATCCCGGAACAGTCGGTGCCCATCAATTGATTGGCCCTGTCTTCGATCCGTTGAGTCACATCAACATCAGCAGGACCTCCATGAGGGGGATTGTATTTGAAGCCTCCATCTTGAGGAGGATTATGGGAAGGGGTAATAACAACACCATCTGCAAAACCTTCTGTTTTTCCCTTATTGTGCTCCAATATTAAATAAGAGATAACCGGGGTTGGGGTGTATTCATCTTTTGCGTGAATAACCGTTTCAATTTCATTGGCGGCAAACACTTCCAATGCCGTTCTAAATGCAGGCTCAGACAGAGCATGGGTGTCAAAACCCAAAAATAGGGGTCCGGTTATTTCTTTTGATGCCCGATATTCGCAAATAGCCTGTGCGGTAGCGGCTATATGTATTTCGTTAAAAGTGCCCCTAATGGAGGAGCCCCTATGCCCGGAGGTTCCAAAGGCGACTGAACCTCTAGGTTTATCGGTATAATATGAAGTAACCAGCCTTGGAACGTTCACCAGCATAGATTTTGGGGCCGGTTTTCCTGCCAAATGATGTAATGCCATTTTTGATGACCTCGATACTAGGAGTTTATATAAGCCAAGATCTTAAAAATTTATGTAAAGCTTCAATATCTTATAATGCAAATAATGAAAAGATGCTGGATGCTGGTTTCTGGATTTTAAAGGAATTTTTTTATCTCCGCATCTTTTATTTTTACAGAATGATAATGATAATAATTGAACAGTGCGTGTCAAGTGAGTATAATGTGTAACTACACAGGTTCACGGTTCAAGGTTCACAGTTCACGGTTGGAGATTGATGATGATTGAATCCCGCCCTGGGAGGAAAGATATTGAGGCCTGGCAAATGGCATGTGAGTTGACTTGAAAGATTTATTGTCTGACAAAGAAAGATTATATAAAACCACCGGATGATTTTATAAATGAATGTCCTGATCATTAGACCGTCTGCACTGGGTGATACTCTGATGTTGATACCGGCTGTCATTCAGTTAAGGGCTTCGGCAGAAATAATTCTGGTGGGCAGATCGCCGGGCATAGATTTTTTGAGGCCGTATGTGCACCGTTGTATCGATTATGAGGGGCCGGGATGGCACAGGCTTTTTTTGGAAAGGGTTGATTATGCTCATGCCCTGCCCATTGCCGAGGTAGACGTGATAGTGGCCTTTCTCAGCGATCCTGAAAAGAGAGCCGAGAATAACCTGAAGTCCTGCTTCCCCTCCGCATCGGTCTATCTCTTCCCCGCATTCCCTCCAAAAAGGGAAAAGATCCATGTTGCTCTTTATCTTTCCGGAAGTCTCAAAAAGGCAGGATTACCTATTGATGCCGAGAAATCTTTTGAGGAGGCCCTTATGCGTCCGATCATTGACATGGAGATTCCATCAAACCGGCAAAAGAAAATCATCCTCCACCCCGGCTCCGGAGGCAAAAAGAAAAATCACCCCCCTCATTTTTGGCTCAAATTGATAAAAGATATGAGGAATAGCTCTTTTAATGAAAAGTTCGTATTCCTTCTGGGCCCAACAGAGGAGCCATTACATTCATTTTACAGAAAAAAATTGTGCGATGAAGGGGTAGATATAGTTTTTTCGCCGGAAAAGGGAAAGCTCATATCACTCTTAGTAAAGGCACTCCTTTACATAGGGCATGACAGTGGCATTACACATCTTGCAGCCATGCTTGGAACACCCACCATCGCCCTTTTTAAAAATAGCTCTATTCACCAATGGAGACCATTGGGACCGGCGGTCAGGGTGATTGAAAGTAAAGAGGCCGGTCCCTCTCTCATAGCGGGAATCCTTAAGGAAGCGGGGGAATTCACTGAAAATTCCAAGCACCAAAATACAAATTTCAAGCAAATACCAATGCTCGAAATTCAAAATTTAAAACAGATAGAATGATGTCAAGATCTCCAATAAAATGATTGAAATGTTTTGGTCATTGAAATTTGTAATTTTGATATTGTTTGTAATTTGAGAATTGTGATTTGGGATTTTAATGCCGTATCCGGGAACTATCTGAAAATTCTTTCCATGGGGCGCTGTTTGTGCTAGTATCTTGTTCCAAAAGTTCTGTGATAAAAAATTGGCAAAATAATTGATGGCAAAATAATTTGAAAAAAGAATCAGGATCATAAGTTTCAATAGAAATGGTGAAAGGTATGATTAGGGGGTAAAGATCATGTCCGATGGCTTAGACGTAATTATCATCGATGATGATCCGGCGGTTTGTGAGTTAATTTCAGAAATCATCGAGGGGTTTTATACCTGGGGTGAGGTGCTTTCCTTTACCGATACTGGCGAGGCGACCTCCTATTGCCTGAGTCAAGAAACGGGTGTGGCCATTTTTGTGTTGGATGTCTTTATGGGCGATAAAACCGGTTTTAGCTTTCTTGACACCATCATGGACAAATTCCCTTTGGCCCATGAAGATACCGTTATTATCACAGGGAATGCCAGTGATGATGTGGTGAATATGTGTGTGGCTTCAGACATCACTTACCTGCTGGAAAAACCGATCAGAGCCTACGCGCTGCAGCTTGCGATCAGGGCAATCGTATCCAAATATATAACATTTGCAAAAAGGCTATTACAGGATCAGGCTTTTGCTGAGAGTGTGGCAAGGTTTTGATCTCTCCCGGGATGGAACACTATAAGGGTAACCTCCGGGGGTGAAAGAAACCTCACCGGAGGCCCCCATGTACCGGTTCCTCTGCTTACATAAAGATAAGAGTGTTTTCCAACCATAAAGAGGCCTTTATGATATGGGAAAAAGAGTGAGGTGATCAGACCGAAAGGAAAAATCTGTCCGTTATGTGTATGACCGGAAAGCTGCAGATCAAACAACCCCGCGCTCTTTGCACCGATTTTAGGCTGATGTTTGAGGAGAACGGTAAGCTTCTCGTTTGAGAATTTTTTAAGTATTTCATCTTCAGAAATAGAAACATCATGCCCGAATCGTCTCGCTGTCGGGTCGCCAACACCGGCAATATTCACTATATCACCCGCTGTTATGCCTTCATTTCTAAGCATTCTGAAGCCTAACCTTTCTATCCATTTAACAGCTCCCTCAACCCCTGTGTAGAATTCATGGTTACCCGTTACCGCATACTTCCCATAAGGAACCTTAAGACTTCGGAAAAGTTCTGCGACCCTCCCCTTTTCCTCCAATCCCCGGTCAATAAGATCTCCGGTTGAAACAAGGATGTCCGGACTAAGGCCCTCTATTTTATCCGCAATTTTCCGGGCCAGCCTGACATTGTTGATAACACTGAAATGTATGTCAGATATTTGCACAATCCTGAGGCTGCGGGTTCCAGGCGGCAGTTTGTCAGTCTTCAGTGCAACCGTTTCAATCTTTATTTTTTCAGCTTCAAACCTTCCGTAAATAATAATTCCAATAACCATTATAACGGTAATCAAGAAACTTACCCTGTTTCCCGGGTTGAGCACTATGAAAACCGGCGAAAAAATTCTGGAAGAAAAATGAAAAATCCCCGTATAGATATCAATCAGAAAATGGATTGAGAAGAACAGGAATAAAGCCCCCATCCAGGTGTAACCGATGTAAGCCAGGGATGTGGTGAGCAGATAGTTTCCATGCTTGATAGAAACATTGATAAGAATGGGAGATAAAAGCATAACAAGCAGAAAAACAAGAAGCAGCCAATTACATAACGGTCCCATTACTACTGCACTATTCAACTTCCTGTAGAAGTAGTAATGAAGTGAGCTGTAGATCACAAAAAAAACTGTTAGAAACAGGATAAAAGAAAGTAATGATTTCATGAAGTTTGTTTGGTTAAGGGAGATAGGGGTTGGCGTTACTCAAAATTCTGCTCATATTTTCCACCACCCGATATTTCAACAATAGCTTTATCTTTCTTGTAGCCTTTGGCCTTGATTTCCACCTTCCATTTGCCGTCTTTAAGATTGCTCAACTCATAATATCCTGAAGCGTCGGTATTGGTACTCTTTTTACCATCGCCCTTGCATCGGACCTCAGCACTGTTAACCGGTTTGCCTGTGTATCTGTCAATGACTTTACCGTAAATCGTGCCAAGAGTTGAGGGAGATTCGTTGGTTTCCTCATCCGGCCCCTCAGATTCCGGGTTTTCCTTATCTACCACATCTACCACTTTTGCCTGATACATCTTGGTCTTTCCCTCGAAAATGACCCCTTCATCTATCACAACGGTGGGCGCCTGAATATCTCCAAAAACCCTTCCGGGCGCACGAATTTCAACTTTTTGATCGGCAATAATATTGCCGTGAACCTCTCCGCTGATGACGATATACGCCACATGCATATCGGCCTCGATCATTCCTTTTTCACCAACAATGAGATTACCATTCGAAGATATCTCCCCTTTAAAATTACCATCAATCCTGATAGTTCCATCAAATGTCAACTTCCCCTCGAACTCTGTACCCTTCCCCAAAAAGGTGACCACCTGCTCTCTTTTTTTCATGACGTAGGACCTCTTTTTCAGTAATTTCCTTTTAAAAAATCAGACTTTGCCAAAAAATTCCTGTAATTCTTTAATTATGGAGACTTTGTTATCTAACGATATATCATCTTCAAATAAAAATTCCAGTAAAAATATCATCTTATAATCCACTGCTGAAGTCTCATATTTCTGGAAAGATGTAACTTTGATCTCTTCCAGCCTCCCATATTTATCTCCCTCAAATAACCCGATCTTTCTTAATATAAGATTGATTGCCTCTTTGGCATCATCCGGATTCGCCAACACAATTTCAATCTCATCCAATTTTTTTACAGCTTTTATGATCTTTTCGCCTTCGACTTTAATTTTCATTTTGCTACCTCATTAAGTTATAAAATCGTTTCACGATTTTATGTAACTTCCGCTTTGGGCGGAATCAAAAAAAGGAAATTCCTAAGCAATCAAGTTAAAAGAGAAAATCGGGGCAATTCCTTTCCATAACAGGCCTTAATCGGTCTAAAGATTCCTCAAAGGCTTTGAGGGCTTGATGAATCTCTTTGTCTGTCATCGGAGAGGATATGCAGAACATCACCCTCTGAGGAGTGTAGATTCCATGGTTTCTGAGAGCAAGACTTAATAGAACCCTGAGGGGGACAGACAAATCCCAATTTGCCTTAGCAGACCTCAGATCCATCACACTATGGGTGGAAAAGTGAATGTTCATCAATGAGCCGATGCCGGTTACCTGGCCTCTGATGCCTTTTTTATTAAAGGCGTCCTGGATTCCCTTTCTCAATTTATCCCCAAGCCGATTGATGTTAGAGATCATAGGATCATCAATTTCCTTCATGGCCGCAATCCCTGCTGCCATGGTTACCGCGTTACCATTGAACGTTCCCGAATGGTGCATGGGGTTCTTTCTCTTTGGAGAAAACATATCCATGATATCCCCTTTCCCTCCGAATGCCCCTATGGGAAGGCCGCCTCCGATAATTTTGCCGAAGGTTGTAAAATCGGGTCTCACGTCACAGATCGCCTGATAGCCGCCAGTAGAAAGCCTAAAGGTAATGATTTCGTCAAAAATTAGCATGATATTATTTTGAGTCGTGATCTCTCTCAGAAACTTTAAAAACTCTTTTTTGGCGGGAATCATCCCTGAGGCTCCCATCACAGGTTCGACAATGACGGCTGCAACCTCTTTTCTATTCTTATGAATGATTTTCTTTGTGGCTTCAATGTTATTAAAAGGCGCAACAAGAATGTCTTGTAAGATCCCTTGCGGAACCCCTTGCGTTTCAGGTATAGAGATCGGGCTCTCTGCCGGGCCGGCAAGCGCTATATCAGGAGAGACACTGATTTCCGTCTGCTCCGTATTGCCGTGAAAACCGCCCTCCATTTTTACCACTTTATTTCTCCCCGTAATCGCTCGAGCGGCACGCAGGGTATACATGACAGCCTCTGTACCGGTATTGCAGAACCTAACCCTGTCCACAGAACCAACTCTTTCACAAATCATCTGTGCCAGTTCATATTGATTCTGCGAGGGAGCCCCAAGCAGTATTCCTTTCTGCATTTGCTCCGACACGGCTTGAGTCACTTTAGGATGGACATGCCCTAGAATGAGGACCGTGTAGTTATTCATAAAATCGATGTATTCATTTCCGTCAACATCGACCAAAAAACATCCTTTCCCTTTGCCCATATAAACAGGATAGGGATAGCTGTCAGTTGCAGACCGGGTGCTTCCACCCGGAAGATATTGACAAGCCGTTTGGTCAAAAGTTTTTGAGTTTGCAGTCCTGGCAACATATTCCTTCTCAATTTCAGTTTTTTCATTAAATACAGATGTTTTCATACAATCCTCCTTTTCTTGATAAAATTGCTTCACAATTTTATATAACGTCCCGCTATGCGGGACTCTAAAAAAAGAAAATTACTAGACAAGCAAGTTATTCGATGCCTCCACATTTGATAAAAATCGGGCAATTGTCAAGAGTGTAGATCCAATCGGGTTAAAAAAACCAATCAAGTCAATCCTGTTATCCTGTCTAAGATAGTTGGACTGTTACAAAAATTGATATAATTACGGCGTTCACGGTTCAGCGGTTTTACCTTTTTTCTTTGCTTTTTTTATTGGTTTATGAAAATCATAAAAATTCCAAGCACCAAAATACAAATCTCAAACAAATATCTGAGAGAGAATCCATGCAAGTTTTCGCAATTATAGCCAACCTGCGATTTCAGGATGTGCTGGATATTCTATTTCTTACAGCGGTTTCATACCATCTCTACCTCTGGTTTTGGGGGACAAAGGCATTCAAGGCCTTGGTCGGGCTATTAGCTCTCGGAATTATCTTCACTGCGGCTAGATTCTGGGGCCTGTTCCTTACCACCTGGGTGTTTCAGATCCTCTGGCAGGTCCTGGTTGTTCTGCTCATCATCCTCTTTCAATCAGAAATCCGGCAGGTCCTGGAACGGGTCAATCCCCTTCAGATAATAGGGTTTCGCTCCTTTTCCAGAGAAGCGGACTGGGCACCGAACTTCGTAGAGGCGACCCTTTCGCTGGCCAAACGAAAGATCGGCGCCCTGATGATTATTGAACGCATGGACCGGGTAGAGGAATGGGTTACAGGCGGCATTCCATTAGATAGCGAACCAAGTCCTGAACTCTTGATGAGCCTATTTCAAAAGGGGTCCCTTCTGCATGATGGGGCTTTGATAATCCAAAAAGGCAGAGTTGCCAAAGTGGCCTGTTATCTTCCCCTGAGTTCTACGGAAGGCCTTCCAAAAGAATGGGGAACCCGACACAGGGCGGCACTTGGTCTTTCGGAACGTTGCGATGCATGGATACTGGTAGTCTCCGAGGAGCACGGGGCGATATCTCTGGCCCGAGCAGGGGAGTTGATTCATGTGGATAATGCTGAAAAACTATCTCAACTCGTCCTTGAAGCAATTAAACGGCCCAGCCCCCCGAAGAGGAGTAGGTGGGCGAAGATCCGTTCCATCCTGGTTCATCGATGGCCATTGAAAGCAGGGTCCTTGACCCTCGTCAGCGTGATGTGGCTGTTGCTTGCGGGGCAGCAGGACTTTGAGGTAACCCTGAAGATCCCTTTAGAACTAAAAAACCTCCCTGACCAGATAACAATCCTGGAACCGATCAAACCAGAAGTACAGATCGTGGTTCGAGGGTTTAGAAAGGACGCAAGCAGCTTGAGTGAGAGAAATGTCCAGGCTCGAATCGATCTTTCTCTGGCAAGGTTGGGCAGGAGGACCTTTCGCATCACACGCGATCAGATTATCCTGCCAAACGATAGGATCTATGTCGTTAATATCAAACCACCTCAAGTGGAGTTCACATTTAAATAATCCCTGGGTTGAGCGGTTCAGCGTTCACGGTTCAAGGTTGATGGTTTCGTAAAAAGTCGAAAATCCCTTAAAAACGTCATTCCGGAGAAAGCCGGAATCCAGCAAATTCAATTATTTCTGGATGCCCCCGCATCGCGGTGCGGGACAGGCTCCTCAAAGCCTGCCCTGGACTTGATCCGGGGTCCGGCATGACGGTTTTGGAACTTTTTACGAGTTCATCAAAATTCAAAACAGATAGAATTGATTTTGACGAATCCCTGCTGCATTAGGGGTTTCCTTTGACACACAAATGCGGCTATTATATATTGTACTTCTCTGGGAAATAGGTCAAATATGGAGCATTCTTCCCGAATTTCAGATTGCCATTTTTATGGACAGAATTAATGAAACAATGCACTAGGCGGTTACAATAGATGAAGAATACCTTGGCATTCATCATGGCTGGTGGAAAGGGCGAACGGCTGATGCCCTTGACGGAACACCGGTCTAAGCCTGCTATCCCTTTTGGAGGGATTTACCTTCTTATCGACTTAACCCTGTCCAATTGCATTAACTCGGGGATTTTCAAGATCATTGTTCTGCCTCAATACAAATCCCAGACTTTGATGCAGCATCTGGAAGGGGGCTGGAACATCTTCAGCCCCGACCTGGGTCAGTATCTCAAGATTGCTCCACCCCAGATGATGGCCGGGGAAAAGTGGTATCAGGGCACAGCCGATTCCATCCGCCAAAATATTTATCTGATTGAGGAGGACTCTCCCGACCACACACTCATCCTCTCCGGAGACCATGTCTACAAGATGGACTACGCCCAATTCAAGGCCTATCATGAAAACCATAAGGCCGATGTGACTATCGCTGTCATCGAACAGGGCAAGGAGATGGCCAACCAGTACGGCATCCTACAGGTGGACGACAAGTTTCGGGTCATAGGCTTTCAGGAAAAGCCTCGAAGGCCCAAGGCCATCCCGGGAGACAGCGCCCATGTCCTGGCCTCCATGGGCATATATATCTTCAAGACAGAAGTCCTTCTTGATCTGCTGCGGACAGATGATCGGCCCGATTTTGGCAAGCATATCCTGCCAAGCATCTTCAAGAGCCACCTGGTCATGGCCTACCCTTTCCGCAGGGAAAACAAGATTAAGGATGTAGTTTACTCCATAGATGAAGAAGGTGTGCGTCGGGAAAGCTCTGTAGAGGATATCCTTGACTCAGGCTACTGGCGGGATGTGGGCACCCTCGACTCATACTGGAATGCCAACATGGATCTGACCGGGGTGACTCCCTACTTCAATATGTACGGCCGGCATTGGCCCATCCGTACCTTTCAACGCCAATACCCCCCGGTCAAGACTGTTTTTGCCCAGGAATCAACATCCCGGCAACGAGCGGGCTGCGCCCTTGACTCCCTGGTCGCCCATGGTTCTATCATCAGTGGGGGTGTAGTCCGTAACAGTGTGCTCTCGTACAATGTTTTTGTCCATAGCTGGTCCTCAGTGGAAGAATCGGTCATCATGGAGAACGTACATGTGGGCCGCCATGCCCGGATCAAAAAGGCCATTATTGCCGAGGGTGTGCGCATTCCGCCTCACATAGAGATCGGATATAATCCAAAAAAAGATAGGGGGCGTTTCAAGGTCACTCCTCGGGGCATTACTGTTGTCAAGCGGGAAGATTTTCCGGATTGATCCCGACCTCGTACCGGAAGTGTGAAAAACTTATTCAGGTGATTTTATGAAGGCCAAGATCAAATATAACGTCGTCCCCAACCTCCCTCAGGAGATAGAGACCTTGAGGCGTTTGGCATATAACCTCTGTTTCAGTTGGAAAGGCGAAATCCGTGACCTCTTCCAGCGTATTGAACCTGGGCTCTGGGTAGAGTGCAGACATAACCCTGTGCTGATGCTGGGTCTGGTCAGTCAGGAACGGCTTGATGAATTGTCCCGTGACCAAGGTTTTCTCGCCCAGTTAGAGCGGGTGAGCCAAGATTTTGACCGTTATCTTTCCCAGCCTCGTATCCCGGCCATGGACTACTGTCCAGAGATTCCCTTTCAGGTTGCCTATTTTTCGGCTGAATTTGGTTTGACCGAATGCCTGCCCATCTACTCAGGAGGGTTAGGGGTTCTGGCCGGGGATCATCTCAAATCTGCCAGTGATTTGAACGTGCCCCTAGTCGGTATAGGCCTCCTCTATCAAGAGGGTTATTTCAGTCAGTACCTCAGCTCTGACGGATGGCAGATGGAGACCTATCCTGACAACGATTTCGACAATATGCCGGTCAGGCTGGTCCGGGGTCGGGATGGAAAGGCTCTCAGCGTTTCAGTGGACTTCAAAGGCCAGCCGGTCAAGATTTTGATCTGGCGTATCGACGTGGGGAGAGTGCCCCTGTATATGCTTGATACCAATGATGGAGCAAATCCGTCCGAGTTCCGTCACATTACAGCCCAGCTCTATGGCGGGGATCGCGAGATGCGACTCAGGCAGGAAATCGTTCTCGGGATCGGAGGAATCCGGGCACTCGAAGCCCTAAGAATAGAGCCAACTGTAATTCACATGAACGAAGGCCACTCTGCCTTTTCCGCCTTGGAGCGAATCAATATCCTGAGAAGGGAAAAGGGCCTCTCCTTTGACGCCGCCCGAGAAATCGTTCTGGCAAGCACAGTTTTTACCACCCACACCCCTGTTCCGTCAGGGAACGATGTCTTTGACCCGGAGCTGTTTAGGAGCTATTTTGAGCAGTACTCCAAGGATCTGGGGATCAATTTCAGGGTGCTGTTGGGTTATGGCCGCCTCGACCCTCGGAACGAGGCCGAACCCTTTGGTATGACCACCTTAGCCCTGCGACTCTCCGCCCACACCAATGGAGTCAGCCGACTCCACGGCCAGGTATCTCGGTCCATCTGGCAAAAGGTTTGGCCCCACCATCCGGTCGAAGACATTCCGATCGATCATATAACCAACGGCATCCATGTACCCACCTGGATATCAAGGGAGATGGCGGCGCTCTTCGATCGCTATTTGGGCCCGGACTGGGCTGAAGATCCGGAGTATGAGCGTGTCTGGGAGCAGATAGAACGGATCCCCAACACCGAACTCTGGCGGACCCACGAACGGTGCAGAGAACATCTGGTGGGATTTACCCGCCGTCGTCTGGCAGAACAACTCAAGAACCGCGGAGCTTCTGCGGTAGAAGTCGAAGCAGCAAGTGAAGTCCTGACCCCGGAGGCCCTCACCATCGGTTTTGCTCGCCGTTTCGCCACCTACAAGAGGGCTACTCTCCTTTTCAGAGACCCGGACCGGCTGGAGTCCATCCTAAACCAGCCGGAGTTCCCGGTACAGATCGTCATCGCCGGGAAGGCCCACCCTCAGGACAACGAGGGCAAGGAGTTAATAAAGACGATCATTCACCTGAGCCGGCAAGAAAGCTTCAATGGCCGTATCGTCTTTCTTGAAGCTTACAACATGTCTGTGGCCCACAACCTGGTCTCAGGGAGTGATCTCTGGTTGAATACGCCCCGCCGCCCCCTGGAAGCATGCGGGACAAGCGGCATGAAGGCGCTGGCCAATGGTTCGCTGAACCTTAGTGTACTGGACGGCTGGTGGGAGGAAGGTTACGGCCGTGACTTTGGTTGGGCGCTGGGTCATGGGGAGGTCTATAAAAACCACGAAGCCCAAGACGACATAGAGAGCCGCGACCTTTACAACCTCCTGGAAGAAGAGATCGTGCCCCTCTTTTACCAGCGGGGCCGCGACGGCATTCCCAGGGGCTGGGTGGAAAAGATGAGGGCCGGCCTCCGACACTTAGTCCCAATTTTCAATGCCCACCGGATGGTGCAGGATTATGGCAGCCGGTACTACCTGCCCTGTTCGAGACGTTTTAACACATTATGCCGTGAAGATCTTGCCGGGGCCAAAGACCTGGCCGCCTGGCGGCAAAAAATCATGACGAGCTGGCACGAGGTCTCCGTCCAGGAGGTGACCTCCGGAGACGGTCTGGAAATGACAGTCGCACAGGAGCTCGAGGTAAGGGCTCGGGTCAGACTTGGATCTTTGTCTCCGGATGATGCAACCGTAGAAGTTTACTATGGCAGTTTGGACCGCACCGGTGATTTTGAGGATAGAGAAACGGTGGTCATGGAGGTGGTCGAATCTGACGGCGGACTTCATACCTACCTGGGCCGGATTCCCTGCCAGAAGACTGGTCGTTTCGGTTACACCGTGCGTGTTATGCCCAGCCATAAGAGACTCGAGAATCGTTTTGTCATGGGGCTGGTCACCTGGGGATAAAATCGCTTCGCGATTGTAACTACACAGGTTCACGGTTCAGTGGTTCACGGTTCACGGTTCACGGTTGGAGAATGATGAAGATTGAATGGTTTAAGGGAGAACAAAAAGATTATATCTCACCCCGGTTAAATAGGCTTCGCATTTCACAGGGCAGGCAGAGATCATAGAGATCACAAAGTTTAAAAAAACAATCAAATATTTCTTCTCTGTGTTCCCCGTGTGCTCTGTGAGAGAAATATGTTTTGCAATGCATAACATTATGGTTATGGAGAAAAAGCAAAGCGACTAACCGTGAACCGTGAACTGTGAACCGGACAACCTGAATAGTAACTATTGATTAAATACAAAGGACATGAGGTCTTTGCCATCCACACTAAGCTCTAAGAAGATAAAAAGTCTCATTTCCGGGAAGATGGCCGACCCCTTTTCCCTGCTCGGCCCTCATCCGGTGGCTCTCGAGAACGGACCTGCAGTGGCGGTCCGGGCCTTCCTGCCGGGGGCGCGCAGCGTGGCAATCCTGGACCTATACCCCAAGAGGGAAATCCCGGCCGGCCGGCTGCACAAACAGGGCCTCTTCGAGGCTGTATTACCCGATCTGAGCGAAATTTTTCCATACCGTCTCAAAGTGGACTTTGGCAACGGACCCTTTTCCACTTTTTACGACTGCTACTCCTTTTGGCCCGTCTTAACCGATGATGATCTCTACCTCTTCAACCAGGGAAACTGTTACGAAATCTACGAGAAGCTGGGAGCACATCCCTGGAGGCACCAGGAAGTCTCTGGCGTTCTCTTTGCCGTTTGGGCGCCTTCGGCTGTCCGGGTAAGCGTTGTAGGCGATTTCAACCAGTGGGACGGGAGACGGCACCAGATGCGAAGCCGGGGGTCTTCCGGGATCTGGGAACTGTTCGTACCCCACCTGGGCCCGGGTCTGATCTACAAGTTCGAAATCCTCATCCAGGAAAACACTCTCCTCATAAAGTCCGACCCCTTTGCCTTCCGTTTCGAAAAGCGGCCCAAGACTGCTGCTATTGTCCATGATCTGAGTGCCTTTCCTTGGACCGATCAGGATTGGATGATTTCACGAGCCAAAGGCGATCCCCTGAACGCCCCTTTTGCCATTTATGAGATTCACCTCGGCTCCTGGCGCCGCCGCCACGAGGAAGGCGACCGCTGGCTGACCTACCGGGAAGCGGCAGAAGAACTTATCCCCTATGTCAAGGAGATGGGATTCAATTATATCCAGTTCCTGCCCCTGGCTGAACACCCGTTTGACGGTTCCTGGGGATATCAGGTCACCGGCTACTATGCTGCGACATCACGACACGGGACACCCCAGGACCTTATGTACCTCGTGGATCAGTGCCATGCCGCCGGGCTGGGCGTCATCCTGGATTGGGTTCCGGCCCATTTTCCCCGGGACGCCCATGCCCTTGAATACTTCGACGGAACCCACCTCTATGAACACGCCGACCCCCGTCAGGGGGTCCAAAAGGACTGGGACACGCTGGTCTTCAATTACGGCCGAAACGAGGTCAGAAACTTCCTGGTGGCGAACGCACTTTTCTGGCTGGATAAGTATCATCTGGACGGGTTCCGGATCGATGCCGTCGCATCGATGCTTTACCTGGACTATTCCCGCCAGGAAGGGGAGTGGGTTCCCAACCGATACGGCGGCCGAGAGAACCTTGAAGCCATTGAACTCATCAAGACTCTAAACGCTAAGGTCTTTGAGCTCTTTCCGGGAGTAGTGACCATTGCTGAGGAATCGACCGCCTGGCCCGGTGTCACCAGGCCGGTCCATCTTGGGGGTTTGGGCTTCATGTTCAAGTGGAACATGGGCTGGATGCATGATATGCTGACCTTCATGTCCACGGATCCTGTTCACCGCCGTTACCACATGGACAAGCTGACTTTTGCCCTCCTGTATGCCTTTCATGAAAACTTCATCCTGACCCTCTCCCACGATGAGGTGGTACACGGTAAGGCCTCCCTTCTGGCCAAGATGCCCGGAGATGATTGGCAAAAATTCGCTAACCTCCGGCTGCTTTTGGGTTATATGTACGGGGAACCGGGCAAAAAGACCCTGTTCATGGGCGGCGAGTTTGGTCAATGGAGGGAATGGGACCACGACCAGGCCCTCCAATGGCGCCTTCTCGAATACGCACCTCACCGTGGCCTGCAAAGGTTCGTCAAAGATCTCAACCAGGTCTATCTTTCAGAACCGGCCCTGTACGAGCTTGACTTTGACCCCGCCGGGTTCGAGTGGATCGATTTTCGAGACACCAATTCCAATGTGGTATCCTTTATTCGAAGAGGAAAGACCGCTGACCAGACCCTGGTCGTTGTCTTCAACTTTACCCCTGTCCCTCGGTTGGACTACCGCATCGGCGCCCCCGGGCCAGGGTTTTATCGCGAGCTGCTCAACTCTGATGCGGCCTGTTACGG
>SDBU01003259.1_pt1 | contig 20739 bp, 26 predicted proteins | sample 2277071 | NCBI WGS metagenome assembly SDBU01 (sample SAMN10397929, study PRJNA504765) | marine sediment metagenome | isolation source: marine sediment core GS08_GC12, 126 cmbsf | place: Arctic Ocean: Gakkel Ridge, Loki's castle | collected 2008
AAATGGCTTTCACCACTTCGCCGTCCCCTCATCATCACCCGCTTGCGCGGGCTATCTCTTGGGTGCCCCTTGCGGGGCTAACGACTATATGCGATTAGTCTGTGCCCTTGTCCCCGCTTTCAACTTCCAGGCCGATGTAATCCGTGGCTAGCTCTACTGATTGTTGTACCGTCCCGACGTTCGTGTGCGCCCCCAGCGCAATATCCTCGCACAACTCGCCCTCGTGAACCCGCACCGCCCATGCCAGCGCCTTCTTTTCGCCAACCCCTGACGGGAGATCGTCTTGCAAGGTGTCGGAGCTGTCGGCTACAACGCCCAGCTCTTCTTCCTTCGCTATGTCTACCACCTCGGACACCAGCTCATCGCCAACCCCTAATATCGGGCGGTACTCACGGATTAGCGTGCGAAGCTTGCCACGGAAGTCGTTTGTCGTCGCGCTGAGATTCACCAGCCTAACGCCGGTATACCAGCGGTTATCTGCCTTCGTACCCATCTTATCCTGCCGTATCCTCCCGTAGAAAACCTGGGGCCACAAACAGCGTAGCACCAAAACGCCAGTGTCCATAGGCTAACTTGGCACATCGTCGATACAGTTCCTGTATTTTAGATAGCCATTAAGCTCAGCCTCAAAAGAGTCAGATATATATTTAGTGTTGTGGTTAGCCCCCAAATAGCCGTCGAAACCAAGGTGGCCTAGTCCCACGGGCCGCCCCTAGAAGCCCTGCAGAGCCCACCAGATGAGCGAGAGAGGCGTCTAGCCCCTGAACTCGCGGGGGAGAACCCCCCGCCGAATGTCCACGCCTTAGATACGGAAGTCGCCTGCCGGTGCGGTCGCCCCCTGCCCAAGATATACGGACCGCTCCAAGTAAGCACCTACTGCGCTGGCTGCGTACAGGCTGAACGCTGCCCTTGCGGTAGCCGTCCCGACTGGCACCAGTGGGGCGTAGGCCGGTGAAGGCTAGAGCGGCCTGACCGGCACGGCGGGCTGCTAGAGCGCCGAAGTGGCAACCTATCAACTTCCAGCCGCTTTGCAAGGATGAGAGGGGTCATAGTATTCCGAACGAATCGCTTAGCCTGGCCTCACTTCGCCGACGTACGTCGTGGGTATATAATTCCTTGGGAGCCCCACGCCGACATCTGGAGTAGGATCAATCTCAGACTACGGCGGATTAACAAGACCCGGCTAGCATATATCAGGCAGAAAGGGCGTAGACATGGAGGTCGCCGGACAAGAGTTCAACCCCAACGAAAGCTCGGCTGGGAATGCTCCAATGCTTCGGCGCATTCACTTGCAGAACTTCATGTCGGTGAAGGAGGCCGTCATTGACCTCGCACCACTCACAATTTTCGTAGGGCCCAATGCGTCGGGTAAATCCGTCATATTCAAGGCCCTCGTGTCTCTGTCAAGACTGCTCGGACCCTGGCCAGTGCGCGGTCCGAAGGGGGAATTCACACTCGATCCCGCAGTCGGCCTCGACGATATTGTTTGGCGGGGCAACTCTGGGTTGCCCATAATCTTTAGAGTGTGGTTCGCGGACGATGCGGACGAAGAGCCCGGCTACACCTTAGAGCTTCGGAAGGACATCCGCGGCTGGAACGTGTTCGGCGAACGAATTAAGGTCGGCGTCCAATGGATTGATACTTTCAAGCGGCCTTTCGAGCACGAGACCGAGCGCCGAGGCACCATGATTTGGGGCGGACGTGCTCCTTATCGAGGCACTCTTTGCCACCTTGTTCGCCCATATCGCAACGACGAAAGGGCAGCCCCGGCCATTTTGCCACTCCTGGACTTCGCCGAGAGGTTCGGGGGTATCTGGCGCTACAGGCCAAGCGCTAGCGATATTGGGTCATTTACCGAGGCCGGCAAGGACCAGTCGAGAACGCAGCCTCTCGTCCGGGAGAACGGCTGGGGTCTGCCACTGGCTCTACAGCTCCTTCAGGGAAACGACCGACACCGATTTGAGGCCATAGAGCATGACCTTCATCGATTGTTCCCTCACATCAGATTTATTAACTTTGACAGCGAGCGCTATGGCGTCAGGATCGCATTTACAACCGACCGTAGCGAAGATATCGTCCCGGCTTCACAGGAATCTGACGGCGTCCTGCTAACGACCTTCCTCCTATGGCGCTTGTACACTGCTGAACCCAACTTGAGGGTCTGCCTAGAGGAGCCAGAGAACGGCGTACACCCACACCTCTTGCATGAGCGCTTGCGACTGCTACAACGCTTCGCCCAGGGGGATACCGAACGGCCACCGTTACAACTGTTTTCGGCAACGCACTCATCCGATTTCCTCAGCGCTATTGTAGATCGACCAGCCATGATTGATGCCGTGCGATTGGTCGAGTTCGATCCGGAGTTGGGCACGACCGTTCACAGCTTGAAGGACGTTAATCAGCTTGATGTCCTTCTGAAGGTCTTCAGGGAAAACCTGGGTGAGCTGTGGTGGTCAGGAGCGATTGGTGCAGTCCCTGATCTCAGAGAGCCAGCGAAGTGAACATTGTTGTCTACGGGCCTGGGATGGAGCTGCGGGATCAGCCCCCCTGGGCACTTCAGCTAGTGCCTGGGAACCACCTGACGCCAATGGAGATTCTTGTGCAAAGAGCAGCGACCGAAATGCATGACCGACTCCCGTCGATCTTAGGCGTTCCTTGGGTCAATCCTCGGGGTCGAAGTAAATTGTTCGCCCATGTGGAAGATTATCTGACAGACCCTCAGGCGCTACTCGTGTCTCTGGTGGTCGGGTTCTTGGGCCAAGGCCGACACCGCCCCGACGTGGCGTTGATCGCTTGCGATGCCGCCCAGGAAGAACAACTCGGCGTGGCGCGCTCTTGGATCGCGACAAACCTCCCCGCTGTAATAAGTAAGGAAGCCGTTGTATGGATAGTTGGTGGAGCCGATCTCGAAACCTATCTCGGCGTTGACGCGCTGAATCCTGAGGCTCTGCGCGACGCGGCCCGGGCGGTGCCCCTTCGCGGCGGAAACGCGGCGCTCACACGTCTCTGCGAAGATTGCGCGCCAATATTCCGGTAACAAAAAAAAGGCCGCCCTAAGGCGACCGTTATCGCACAACACAACAATTATAATAGTGCACCGCTATCCTCTCGTATGTTCGGGCACTTGTCAAGGGAGGATTCGCGTTCTTTCGAATTATTCACCTTAAGTCCTCCTCGCCTGAATGCGACTGTCGGCCCGCCTTTACGTCACCTGCCCCAGCACCATCCCCAACTCAAACGCCACCAGGACGTACACGGCCACCAGGCACAATCGGATCAGGACGGTACGCATAAGCAGCGTCAGCATACGCCGATGATCGCCGCACGGCCAGCCGCCCCGCTAAGCGCCTCGTTTGACATCCACCCAGCCCAGGCGCACAATGGCGGGCACGGAGGTCACCCGCACCCAGTTCCAGAAAGTGTAGGGGGGTGGTCGCTCGGCATGATCGGCCCCTATCGTCCAAGTAAGCAGATCATCTACTTGGACCAGAACTTCATTAGCAATATCGCTAAGGCCGCGTCAAAGCCCGCTCTCGCCACGTATGTGCAGATCGCCGAAACGTTGCGCGAGAGGGCTGACGTGATCGCCTGCCCGACGTCCGAATTTCACAACACCGAGACCCTATACAGTGGCGACGAAGAGTTAAGGCGTGCCATCCGAAAGGTTATCTTCGATTTGTCGCGAGGGTTGGGGTTCTGCGATTCCTTCGACATTCTTGAAGCCCAGACGAAATCTGCCATTCACAAGTACTTCGATAACCCCGCGCAGCCACCCGAGCCTGGATGGTCCGAGGCCTTCACCAGCGACCCAGACCTCCCGACTCGCGCCGAGCAGCCAGTCTACGTCGAGGTAGCCGCATTCTTCCAAGCAGGCCTAACCGCGAAGCACACATACCCTGAACGAGCTCGACGCGTAGCCTCTGAGGTCGCGGCTAGGGGTGTCCAGGTCAATGCGAGGCTCGATGAACAGTGTGCATTGTTCGCGAAGATAGCCTTTGTCGAACCGCTCATCAGACTTTGGAGTGCCCAGGCCAAACTCGTATCAGGTCAGCAGCCCAACCTAGTCGACTTGCTTCCCTCGTACGCCTCACGAGTTTATGGGGAGTTCTGCCAGCTTGATGGAAACGATGACTCTGCCGCATTCGTTGAGTTCTTGAGGTCCTCACACTTCAAGCAAGTTTCCCTTGTCCGCATCTTCTGCGCGCTCCATGTGGCCATGGAGGCGGATTCGGCTAAGCCCGAGGCTGGCGATTATGATGACACCAGGATCTTGGGCACGGTACTGCCCTACTGTGATGTAGTTGCTACAGACTACAGCAAAAAGCGCCTGCTCGAGCAAATAGGTTTCGACAAGGAATTCGGCGTCACCCTATTCTCCGCCAAACGCCCTGACTTGGCGGCTTTCCTCAAGTTCTTGCGAGGCCTCAAAACAGATAGTGCCATCCGTTAATCCGTTCCCAATCCGTTGACAGTCGCCTCCACCCCCGGTACCCCAGCGCCATCACCCGTTTGTGCGTCCGGAACCCCGCCTTTCGGTAGAACGGCACGTTCTCGTCATCCTCGCAGGTCAGCAGGATCGCCGTCCCCTTCAGCTCCTCCGTAAGCGCCCGCATCAGCGTCGAGTGGGTGGAGGAGTTGGTCATGGCCCCGCCGGGTGTCGGCGGATGTGCCGGGGGTAGCCCCCCGTTGACGCCCGCCCGGCCCAGGCGCACAATCGCGGGGGAGGGCTGCTCAGCGAAGGGGGCGTTCTTGAAACTGATAACCATGACGCTCATAACACTGGTTGGCAGTGTGTTCATAGCCGCCGGATGTGATAGCGGAGATAGTGGCGAGCCTCCTAGCCCGACGCCCGACGTTCAAGCCACACAGACGTCAGAGGCGAATCAGCAGGCAGCAGCGAGGGCCACCGCAGAGGCCGAGGGCATTGAGGCCACAGCAACCGCCGAGGCTGGAACCGCAGCTGCCACTGCCACTGCTGAGGCCGAAGATGTCGCTGCTACCGCCACCGCCGAAGCCAGTGTCGGGCGAGTCGGCTCAACATTCTCAAGCAGACAGATTGCGGTTACGTTACACTCATACAGCCCCACGTACATCGACCCGAACCAATTCTCTGTTCCCGAAGCGGGCTTTCACTTCGAGACGGTAGAGGTAACTGTTGAGAATTTAGGGGTGAGCAGCTGGTCATATAATGGCTTCGATTTTGAAATCGCAGACGCTGAAGGATTTCGGTACGAACAGGGCGTGACCACAATTGAACCAAAGCTGAGTGCGGGGGAACTCCGCCCAGGTGACAAGGTTCGCGGATTCCTTGCGATGGAAGTAATGAACGGTGCAACGGGACTGCGGCTACTCTACATACCTTTGCGTGATGTAGTAGCGGAGTGGGCACTAGAATAGGCCCACATAACCCAGCAAGGGGGTACCCGTGATACAGAGGTACAGCTTGCAGCCCCTCAGAATACGCCGAGAAAGCCCTTTTGCGAATCCCGAATTATATACAGAGTGGCCCTTTTGGGAATCAAGGGGGTTTTCTGAGAACGCCGCGTTGACAGCCGCCCCGCTCGGGCGCACAATCGGCGGCGGGTGGGCTGCGTAGTAAGGGGGTACGTCATGAGGCGATGGTTTTGGATTCTTCCAGTTGTCGGGCTCTTGGCCCTGATCGTTGCTGCCGCCTGCGGCGGAAATGGCGACACCGCCACGGAGGAGGCAGCGCCAACGGCGACCCTTGCGCCGTCGCCAACTTCCTCTCCCACGGTGACTCCTGCCCCTACCCCGACTCCAACCCCGGAACCAGAACCGACCCCAACACCTGAGCCGCAGCCCACTCCGGCCCCGACGAGTCCGCCAACACCCCAGCCGACGACTGCCCCACAAGCGAATTGCGACCCGTCGTACCCAGACGTTTGCATCCCTGTGGGCTCAGCAGATTATGATTGCGCTGGAGGTTCTGGGGACGGGCCGAACTACATAGCAGGCCCCATCAGGGTACTCCCACCAGACCCACACGGGCTTGACCGAGACGGTGATGGGATCGGATGCGAGTGATACGTGGCTAGCACTTGTGGAAACTGCGGTACGAAGCTGCCACTCCTGAGAAGGTTGAGAGGAAGTAGACTCTGCAGCCGATGTGCCGCAGAAGAGCAGCGCTCGCAAGAGTTGGCACGATCTGAGCTGGACCACTTCTTGGCCAACCTTAGTGACCCCGCTGCTCCGCTTGAAGGAGCCAGCGACAGGCTGACTCGGTTTGCTGCCGATTCAGGACTCGCCGATGCAGAACTACGTCCAAGATACCTCGGCGCCCTCAGATCATATCTAGAGATCGCTCTTGAAGACGACCTTCTCACCGAGGCCGAGGAACAGCGCCTTGATACAGTGACCGAGCTTCTCGGATTCGGTGACGACGTGTTCCAGGATAAGTTATCCGATATGTTCGGGCGGCTCTACGTAGCGAAGGCAAACGACAACCGCCTCCCCTCACGGTCAACCTCTGAACACCTTATTCTCAGGAAGGGCGAAGCTGTTCATCTTGAAGTCGTTGGTGCGGCGCTGCTCAAGGAAGTCAAGGACCGGGAGTGGCATGGCACGCACAGAGGATTCAGCTTCCGCGTGGTCAAGGGCGTCCGCTTCCGTACCGGCTCCATCAGGGGCAAGTCGGTTGTGGTTGGGAGCCACATAGAGACGGTGGACACGGGAACGCTGGTTGTGACTTCAAAGCGGTCGGTGTACCTGGGCTCGCGCAAGTCCATTGAAATGCCGCATAGCAAAGTCCTGAACCTCAATATTCTCGACGACGCGATACAGTTCCATCTATCGAACCGCGTGAAACCCCCATTTTTTCAGTTGAGCGCCGGGCTTCCGGCGGCCGTCGCGGCGGCAATCAACGCAGCAGCACAGTAGCCCCCGGCCCCGTTGACACCCGCCCAACCCAGGCGCACAATCGCGGCGGCAAAAGGGGCGTTTTAGGGATTCAAAAGGAGATTAGTAAATGGGTGAATGGGCTTCAAAGATAGGCAGTGCGCTCGGCGGACTGGCTGTGGTGGTGGTTATGGCTGGTCTCTTCTTCGCCCAATGCGTTTATCCGCTCATCCGCGAGTCGCCGTCCGAAACGTGGACGTGCGAGATCTAGGAGTGGCGCATGTGATGAAGTACCTTCCCCCCATACTGCTCGCGGCAACGCTGTTGTTGGCAGGCTGTAACGAGGACACCACCAGTGATGATGCAGGCGATGCGACCCCCCAGAGCTATTCCAACACTGACTACTCCGATGCGTTGGAAGCTGCTGCCTATGAAGACCAAATCAGAGACGATATCTATTGGAGCGCCTACGCAGAAGGCTATGCTGAAGGCGAGAGGGAAGGACAATCCGGCGGGTATGATCTTGGTTACGACGACGGATACCAAGATGGTTACGACGAAGGCTGGCTCGATGGGTGCGTTTGGCTCGGAAATACACTAATCGCCAACGGCGCGGACATTTGGTATCAGTGCTGAGGCCAGGGTAGACGACGTGGTTTGTGTCTGAGAGAACCCCTCTTTACGAACCCCGAATTATATGCAGAGAGGCCCTTTTTTGGTTTCGCCGAATGTCTGAGGTAAGGCCTAGATGGTACACAGAGGAGCGCGGATCGGGAACCCGTCGCAGGGGTGGTAACAGCACGATGCTGTGTGCGCGTCCGCTCACGGTGTACTACGTGGGGCACCGCGCCAAGGGCAGAACGTTGCTGAGCTTCCACGATGTCGTGGGCATGGCGGCGGACTACAAGCCGCTCATCCTTCCGAGTAGTCGTTAGTACCGCTCGGTAGGCTGGCCGGTCCCGCGCCTCGCTTCACTGTCCTTACGGGTGACGCTATAGGACATCACTTCCAACCCATAGTGGCGCTAATGGCGCTCTATGGGACTTCCGTCCGATAATCGGACCCAGATTAAGGCTACTGAGTATTATCAGGATTACACGCATTTTTGCCTTGTCGTTGACAATAATGCGCCCCAATGGCAGAATCGGAGGCAAAGAAGGGGGTGTGGCATGTCCACAGCGAGACGCGCCGTCTCGGCTGCCAACCACGTGTTCGTCTGGCTCACTGTGGCGTTAGTGGCGGCGAGCTTCGTCCTAGTACTCGTCGTGAGCGCCATGCCCAGCGACGCCGCCTTTCCCGGTGCAAACGGCAAGATCGCGTTCGTCAGCCTTCGCGATGGTAACCCCGACATCTTCACGATGATGTCCGATGGAACGGGACAGGTAAATATAACAAACGAGGCCGGAGAGGATCACGAGCCTAGTTGGTCTCCGGATGGTTCAAAGATCGCCTTCAGTTCCACCCGAAGTGTCACTCGACACATCTACGTGATGGACCCGGACGGGGGGAACGTCGTCCAAATCACTAACAGCACGGACTTCGACTTCGACCCCGCTTGGTCTCCAACGGGCGAGAAGATCGTTTTCACCCGCGGTTTCGCTGCCAACGCGGAGCTTTACGTGGCTAGTGTCGACGGTAGCGGCGAAACGCGACTGACGAACAATTCATCCTTTGATGGATATCCCTCTTGGTCTCCGGACGGTTCAAAGATAGTTTTCGTAAGCGCTAGGACGGGGAACTACCATATCTTCGTGATGAATCAGGACGGCAGCGGTCCTACTCAACTAACCAATTCGACTGGGGAACTTACTCCCAACTGGTCGCCTGACGGAACCAAAGTGGCCTACCACGCCGGCACCCCCAACCAAAATGTCTTCGTAATGAATGCCGACGGCAGTAACCAAGTGCAGCTTACGACTGCCCCTCCACAGAACATCCTACCGGCGTGGTCCCCGGACGGTTCAAAGATAACATTCAACACGAGTCGCGATGGCAACCACGAGATCTACGTGATGAACGCGGACGGCACTAACCAGCATCGATTGACAACAGATCCGGCAACCGACAGCGATCCAGACTGGCAGCCGCTTCCTGGGCCCCCTGCCGTGGGCGGCATCGTGGAACTCCGCGTTCCTCCCAGTGATGCGCTGGAGCGTGAGAGCGGCGGCTCTAGCTCGTCGGGTCTCCCGTGGGTAGCCCTGAGTGCGGGCGTCGCTGCGTTAGGACTTGGTGGTGCGGCGGGTGTCTGGTACGCCCGAAGGCGCAGCGTGGGATAGAGCCCTACTTCACCCGCCTCAGTCGCGTGGGCACCATCCGCCTCCGCTCTTCAGCGACCCCAGCCAGCGGCGAGAATAGCCGCATCTTCTACTGAAGCTGATCCGGCACTAGATGCAAATATCGGAGCGTCGTCCGATTGTCGGCGTGGCGAAGCATTCGCTGTACGGTGTGGACATCGGCACCGTTGACACCCGCCCAGGCGCACAATCGCGGCGGCCATCGCAGCGCCGTCGTGTATAATTGCGGCACGCAGGCCACGCGTAAATTGGGGGTGCGAAGTCACGAGATACCTACGACCCGCGATCATCGCTCTGCTGGCGCTGGCAGTGTTGCTGCTGGCCGTCGATGTCATCCCTGCTAGGGCCGCCTTTCCGGGCAGTAATGGAAAGATAGCCTTTAGCAGTCTCCGCGACGGCAACTACGAGATATATGCGATGGATGCCGACGGGAGCGGGCAGGTCAACCTCACCAACAATCCAGGATACGACTCCGACCCTGCCTGGTCCTCTGACGGCACGAAGATTGCCTTCTGGAGCAATCACACTGGCAACGACGAGATCAGCGTGATGAACGCCAACGGGACCGGCCAGACGAATCTGACGAACAATCCGGCGGGGGACTCGGGTCCCACATGGTCACCAGACGGCTCGAAGATCGCCTTCGCGAGCGACCGGGACGGGAACCACGAGATCTACGTCATGAGCAGCGACGGCTCCGGTCAGACAAGGATAACCACCAATCCGGCACTTGACGCCGATCCAGCATGGTCTCCCGACGGCACGAAGATCGTTTTCACGAGCCATCGCGACGGCAACGATGAGATCTACGTCATGAACGCCGACGGCTCAGGGCAGACCAGGCTCACCAACAACGCAGCGTTTGACTACGACCCCGACTGGTCGCCGGACGGAACCGCGATCACTTTCGCGAGTTCACGGGACGGCAACCGCGAGGTCTACATGATGATCGCCGACGGAACCGGGCAGACGAACCTCACGAATCACCCGGCCGTCGACCAGACTCCGCGCTGGTCGCCCGACCGGGCCCGCATCGTCTTCGACTCCAATCGCAGCGGCAACTTCGACGTCTATGTGATGGACCCCGACGGTTCCGACCTTGCAAGTCTCACTGACAACCCGGCGGACGACGTAGATACGGACTGGCAGCCAATCCCACCACCCACACCGACTCCAACCCCAACCCCTACGCCTACTCCCGGCCCTCCCGCGGTCGGCGGCATCGTGGAACTCCGCACCGACACCGACGCCCAGAGCGAGCAGGCAGCGTCCGACTCTTGGTTCCCGCTGCCTGCCTCCGTCACCATCGGCACTCTACTCCTCGGCGCTGGCGGGCTGTACGTGGTGAGGATGCGGCGGGGGTAGCGCCCCGTTGACACCCACCTAGCCCAGGCGCACAATCGCGGGCGGTGGGCCGCATCAGCAAGGGGATGCATCATGAGGAAACATTTGCTGAAGGCTGGGTTGCTCACCCTCGTTGTCTTAGCCATCATCTTGGTGGCGGGCGGGTGCTCAAGCGGCGAAGGTGATGAGCCCATACGTGTTCTTGCGGAATACGAAGACGAATTCCTCCCACTCATACGTGACATCAACGAGGCCAACGAGCCGATGGGCATTGCGCTTCTCTCCTACTACTCTTGTAGTACGGACGTTGCTTGTGCTGCGGCTGGAGATGCTCTCGTGGAAGAGCTGCGGAGGTACCGTCCGGCCCTCGTGAACACGATTGATAGGACAAGAGCGCTGGGTGAGCCACCGAATCTCTACGAGGAGTTCACGCCGAAGTACCTCGCTATGTCGGACCTGAGACTGGAAGCGGTCGATGATCTTGTGGAAGGGTGGGAGACACACAACGACCCGCTGTTCATCGAGGGCGGCAACAAGTGGACTGAGGCGGGCGAGATATATTTCGAGATCGTAGAGCAACTAATGACGGCCGGCGCGGACGAAGAGGAGGCCTACATCGACAGGATGCTCGACTTCAAGGAGGATCAGTACGCCGTCTTGGAAAGCGCGGAGGGAGGTGGGCAAAGGGACTACTCCACGGCGGGCTACAGGATGGGGTTGATAGCGGGGCGGATGGCGGCGATGGAGCCGCCGCCGGGGCTGGAGGAATACCACTCGCTGATGATGGCGTCCGCCGAGAAGTGCGCGGAGTCGCTGTCGCTCTACCAGGCGGCCCTGGGCGACGAAGATACCCTGCAGACAATGTTAGCGCTCCTGGATGAGTGCTCCGAGCTGCGTGTGCGGGCGCAGGAGGAGCTGGACAGGATAGCGTCAGAGAGAAGTGAGGACGACTAGGCCACTGGCAAGGCGCACAATCGCGGCATGAGCCGTAGGATGCCGCCATGCGTGCATTCATTGACGAGCCGACTTCCACAGAAACTGTTGTGACATGACGATCCATAGGAAGCAGGCCACCAAATGACGAGCGAAGAGTATGGAAGGCGACTCGATCAACTGATGAAGATTATCACCGCCGGTTTGATTTACTACGCGGCGTGGATCAACATCCGCCTTCACGATGCTGACAAGGTGGCTTGGACTCTCAAAGAGCAGAACGAGGCTCTGGGCAGGTATGGACGGTTCCTTAGCCCAGTCGCGAGCGCCCTCAATGGCATGGCCCTGATGCAGTTCGCCAAGGCGTTTGACCGCAACCGTCGAACGGCGAGCCTCAAGATCCTCCTGGAAGCAGCGGAGCGAACACCGAGCCTCGTGCCTGGTCGGACTGTGGCGGACCTGGCAGCTGTGTCCAGTCAGATCAAGCAGAGTGAGCGGATAATCGAAAAGTTAAAACTTGTGAGGGATAAGAGTCTCGCACATGCCGATGCCAGTCCCAATCCGGTCGAAAGTCTGACAAAAGGGGACTTCGACACTCTCATCGAGCACACCAAATCGACATTCAACTGCCTCTCGATTGGACATAGCGGGGCTAGCATAGCCTGGGACTACCCTGTTCAAAATGTGGAAGAGAACGCCAGCGAAGTGATGGGAATACTTGTCGAGAAGGTGAGGAACGACAGGCGCTGAGCATCGCCGTGCCGGTCGTCACTGTGGCGATCCGGAACATCGACCCCCCGTTGACACCCGCCCAGCCTCCTAGCCCCTTTTTGCGAATCCCGAATTATGCACGGCACGGGCCTTTTGGGAATCAAGGGGGTTTTCTGAGAACGCCGCGTTGACACCCGCCCAGCCCAGGCGCACAATCGCGGCGGCGGGTGCGCCGTAAGGCAAGGAGCCCTAAACTCATGGGACCGCTATGGCAGGGGTGGTTCTATCTGCGAGGCTGATGTCGTTTCGTCGCCTGACCGGCCGTGCGCAGTTGCCGGCTTCGTTCCACCTCTTCTCGCAGTGTCCTCCACGTATTCTTCCACAGGCGCCCCACGTCGCTCCAAGTGGCAGTTTCAGGATTTGGCCATTCAATCGGTGGTGCCTCGAACTGTTCCCCCCTCTCGACTTTCAATGCCCACGGGCGGAGGGCCAAGAATGCAGCGAACGTCTTTGCGGAGACAGTCTCGTTGGCGTAACCAAGATCTCGCCCATGCAAGATGCCATGACGGTATGGAAGTTCAATGAGGGTCGCTGATGTGCTGGTCCTCACCTGGCCCATGAAGCTAGCCAGCGCTGCCAACCCATCGGGGTGTCCCGCTATCGAGTCGCTCGCTTCGAGGTGGCGTCGGTCTTTGCGCTTGAAGAAGTATTGATCGGTTAGGTCCAAGACCAACCCATCCATCTGCGCCAGGACTACTGGCACGGAGGCATGGTAGCGGCCCTCTTCGTGATCCTTTGCCGCAGCCAACATGAGGTCGTGCCGTGGCCTATATGCCTGGACAGACAGGAAGAACCTTAGCCACGTACGAATGGTCTCGGCATTATAGTGAGCCGTCAACACAGCCTCAGCGTCGTCCAGCCGTGTCGCCTCGGCCAGTTCTGTCGCCTTTCGCATGGTTTCGAAGTGAATGTCTTCATAGGCGATCCATCCCCGTGCCCCCAAGACTTGATTGAAGCGGTCGGGCAGCGAGAGCATGAGTTCTGCTTCTGCGGCAATCCCCGGGACATCATCGAGCGCATCTGCCATTCGCTTTCCTGTCTTGCCGAAGAGCCTCATGGCAGGACGGAACCAAGCCAGGGCTTTAGCAGCCTTCACTAGCCCAGCTAGGTTCTTGGGTGTTGGGTTATCGCGAATCATGTCGTCCTAAATATAACAGGGGGAGAGGGGTAGCTTACGCCTTCAGCCTGCGACCACCATGATCCACACGATGCCGTTGAGCAGCAAGACGATGGCTAGAGAAGCGGCCCAGACGGCTCATCCTCTCATGGCGCGGGCCTTCTGACACGCTTCACAAGAAGACTACAGAGACAAATTGAAGCAAAAACCCTAGAGCAAGTGAACCTGTCCCGGCAATGAACACATGCATGGTTATTCGGTCGGCCTCACGTCGTACGAACCAGAAACCGATATCCTCAACTAGCGGCCGAAGAAGGATTGCTACTGCCCCGGCAATCTCGAAGGCTAAGCCAATAGCGACTAAGCGGCTCGACCAATCTAAGGTCGCAAAGACAACGACCAGAAGAAATGCTACTAGAGCGACCCCTGGCGCTAACACGAGAGCCCACAGGATGCGTCGCTGCCGCTGTTCGACCACGAGAGCCATATTAGGCTAGTGGGGCCTTCTTGCAAACCCCGAATCATATACGGGACGGGCCTTTTTTATGCTCGCCGAATGTCTGAGGTAAGGCCTAGTAGCTATATAGAGAAACGCGGATCGGGAACCCGTCGTTTGAGGGGCCTCTGAGCGATTCCGGCCCTACGCCACCTTGCCCAGCGAGACGGACCTACCTTTAGGAAATCTGCTGCGTCGCGAAACGAACCACCTAGACTGATACATAGAGAGCGATCATGGAGCCCGTTCCGCCCTGGGGCCATTGGGCACCTGAACGCGATACGTAATTGCGGTGTCGCTAGGTAGGAGGCTCTATCTGTCCGCCCTGTCTTGACAGCCTAAATGACAGCCACGTGGCGTCTGGGCCTATCTGGTGATGCTTGTCCGGCGGCCTCTTTTGGCTCCCTGTCCGCGACGGGGAGAGTAGCCTTCTTTTAGGACCGCGTGTGTGGGCGGTGTAACCCTCTCTACTACCTACTAGAGCGCCCACCGCCCCATGCTCGTTAAAGGCTGGACACCTGTTCCTTTAGGGACACTTCGCGACACCCGAAGTATCAGCGCCTATGTTTCTTTAGTGTAAAGTTTCGTGCAGCGCGAACGGGCTAGGAGCCCGGCCCATGTCCCTACGGCTTTGGTTTCCATGCAGAGGGGCGCAGAGCGCTTTAGGGCGTTGTCTCTATCGGAGGGAACATCCTACAGGACGCAACCCCAGCGGCCCCAGCTAGTCTCTGGTTACAAGGTTGAACTGTACGTTCAACTGATTACCGCCTGACTTCCGCTCACCTAGACGCAGGGCCTTGTCTATTGCGATACCGGCGGCGATAGGGAGTTGTCCAGGCTGCATATCATCCAGGGCGGTATACAGCTTCCCCCTGGCCTTGTCCCCTAGCTCTATGATGCCGGACTCGAACGCCTCTTTCCTCTCTACGCTGAGAGCGGCAACGCCATCGGGGTCTACCTGCTTATACCAGCGGGTGATTAGCTGTCGGCTGGGCGGGCGTTCAGGGTAGCGTTCGGCCATCTGCCTAGCGGCCTCTGAGAAATTGCCGGATTCATAGACCAGGGCGACAGCTTCCGCCTTAACGTCATTGGGGTAGGGGTCGTCACCCCGATTGACCAGGGCGCGGCCCTTACCGTTGTCGCTACTCAACGAGTTCCCCCTCCATGATTGGGGCATCCTTGAACACAAAGTTAACGGTCACGCCTTGGGGCTGGCGAGCAGACTGATACTTCGGCTCCTGGCGCTTGAGTATCTTATCGATGGCCGTGCCCCGCACGATGTTCAAGGGGACCAAGTACTTCCAGAGGTCTTCTTTGCCCTCCATCTGGTCCAGGGCGTCATGGAGCAACTGAGACGTTCTGACGGCCAGCCTGTAGTCCTCGTCAGTGAGAATCTTGTCCCCTTCTTCCGCCGCCATCTCCCGCCAGCGCATTGCCCAGCGCTGACAAGTGCGTTCCGGTATGGACATCTCCTGGGCAACATGGCTGGCAGGCTTCCCTAGCTCTAAGAGGGCTAGGGCCTGGGCCTTAGTCTCGGTGTCGTACTGAGAGGCCATCGCGCTCATTGTAGCAGATGGGTTACACGGTAGCGTGTGGGCTCGCTATGACGAAATGGAGAAGAGACAAGCGGGGCGCTAGTGACCAGGGGTTGCGCGGCTTGGGGCGCTATCGGCGATACTTCCCCTCCACCCACGCATCGAACCGCTCCGCCCAGCGGTCCACGGCCAGCGCCACGAACAGCGCCATGAGCCCGGCCGCAGCGGGGAGCGCGTAGGGGAGAAGGTCAGTCCATCTCGCCGTCTTCGAGGAGTAAGCCCTCAATCTCCTCGGTCTCATCGTAAAAGCGGAACGTGGCGTCAGCCGCTTGCTCGACGGCGGCGCGGCTCCCGAACTTGCATACAACGACCCACGCCCTCAGGCGTTCGTTGAAGTCATCCACCTCACAATTGAAATAAATCACTCCCAAGCGTGCCAGGTCGGTTTCGCGTCTCCTGTTCTCACGGTCGAAAACAAGCGCCGCCGCTTCGGCACCGGTGAACTGGCGCTCATACCCATCACCCCACGGCTCCCACAGCATCACGCCCACCGCTGTGCCAGCGCCGATAGCGACGAGGGCCAAGGCCACGAGCAAGGTTATCAGCGAGATGCGAACGCTCATTTGAGCCTACTTACAGTAGCGGTCTATGAGGTCGATGATAGTTTCGTAGACTGGATTTGGGGTACCCTCACCAAGTACTCGGATGGGTCCAGCGTAAATAACACTGGGGGTATCGTTGACAATCGCCAGCGCCGCCGCGCACTTCTGAGCGTTGGACTCAGCGCTCACATTGCCCTCTAGTACGTCGATCCTCTGCTCAATGGCCGACGTGTTATCCGAGCCGTCGCTATCCCGCCACTCGAACACGGCGTAACTGATACCGAACGCGCCGCCGAGGAGCGCCAGCGTGTAGACCACGAACGCTGCGACCCTGAGCGATATGCGGATGGTCATGTCCCCCTCCATTCGGTCCGATGGTGGGATTATAGCCCATCGTCACCCGCCCGTTGACGCCCGCCCCGCCCAGGCGCAGAATCGGCTACGTGCGCATCCCCGCAGTCATCGCCCTGAGCGCCGCCCTGTTGGTGCTCACTTCCTGTTCATCCCAGGAACGCGACATTCTTGATATGTCTGACCCCGCGATGTGGGCGCGAGTCTGGCTAATTGAAAAGGCAATGGATGCAAAGCACGCCTCTGACTCTGATGAGTGGCGTCAGGCAACCTCATTCATCGATATTGTTGGCCCCTGCGACCCAGATTTCTATCTGGACCTGCCGAGCGACCGCGACCGAAAGGCGTTCGGCATAGCGTGCGCTGACTTGGTGGCCGTGTTCGACAAGGAGGGAACCTATCCATCCCGTGCGTCCGAGTCTACCAAGGCAGAAATCGACCGAATTCTCGACTACCTCGGATGCGACATGGGGATATATGATTGCCCGCCCCGTTGACGCTCGCCCCAGCCCAGGCGCACAATCGCGGCGGCGTGAGCGCCAAGCTTGACAGCCCATTTGACAGCCACGTTGACAGCCACAGGCCGACGTTGGCGGACAACCACGGACGAAAAACAGATACGGGAAGTGGTATCCTCTACCTAGCGAGCGCAGCTCAAGACCGCAGTGTAAGCGGTTCGCCCCTGTCCTTCATCGCCGCTTTTTAGATACGAAATCGGCCCCTTAGCGGGGGCCGAAGTCGTCTCGCGGGGCGTTTGACAGCCAGAGTGACAGCCACGCGGGGCTAACTGGAGGCCGCGAGCAGCCTGCCCATCTTCTCCGCTGCATCCGCTTGCAGGGAGGGCATGGCGTGGCTATAAGTGTCCATCGTCACGGCGATGGAGGAGTGCCCCAGCATTTCCTGGACAACCTTCGGGTTTACGTTCGCCGCGAGTAGCATGGAAGCGCAGGAGTGACGCAGATCGTGAAACCGGACGTGAGGCAAGCCAGCCTTCTCCAACAGCGGCCAGAATGACCCGCGCAGCAAGTTCTCCTTCGCCATCGGACGGCCCAGGCGGTTGGAGAATACCAGATCGTTGTCCTCCCACCCAGCCCCTACGCCCAGCCGTTCCTCTAACTGCCGGGCGCGGTGACTCCGCAGCGCCTCCACGCAGGCACCCGATAGCGAGATTGTGCGCCTGGACGCCGCCGTCTTCGGCTCGCTGAACACCCACTCGCCTTTCAGTCGATAGACTTGTTGGCGGACGTGAAGGACAGCCCCGTCCAGGTCCACGTCCTGCCACCTCAATCCCAGCAGTTCAGCCTGTCTCATGCCCGTGTTCAGGGCCAGGACGTACAGGCCGCTGAATCGGTCGCCCGTGGCCACTTTCAGGAACCGTGCGGCCTCTTCCGATGTCAGGCAGCGAAACTCTTTCCTGGGGGCGGAGGGGGGCTCGGCGACGGAAGCGACGTTGACGGCTACCGCTCCCCGCTTCTGCGCATGGGAGAGGGCGCGGTGAATGACGGCGTGGGCCATCTTGACCGTCTTCGGGCTCAGCCCTTTGACCAGTAGGCGGCTGTAGAGGGCGTCCAAATCGTCGGCTGTGAGTCTTGCGAGTTTCAGATTCCCGACCCCAGGGATGATATGCAACCGGAGTAGCACTTCGTATCCTCTGTAGGTGCTGGCACGGATGCTGTGACGGGCGGTATCCTCCAGCCATCGGCTCAGGAAATCCCCTAGCTTCTCCCTCTCAGGGGCGGGGGCTTTACCTAGCTGATGGTCCCTGACGGCCCCTGCCAGCCGGGAGGCGACTTCCTGCCGTGTTGCCGCGTAGAACGTCTTACGCTGGCGCTTCCCCCCGCCGTAGCCGAGATTAAGAACGGCTGCCCAGCGACCATCCTTGCGCCTGTAAACGCTACCTTCATTTGCTCCGCGACGGCTTGCCATTTGCTGCCTCCTTCTGTCGCTGGCGGTGCCCCTTCTGTCGGCAGGCGGGCTTGCAGAACCGCTGCCAGGCGGTCGTAGGATAGAACCGCGTCCCGCACATTGAACACCTACGCTTCATGCCGTGACCGTAACGCATTGGCCTACGCTTGTCAAGTCCCTTGCTCCCGTCGCAGGCGGTCAATGAAGTCGGTCAAGGCGTCCAGCGGTATCCGGCGGCTGCGGCCGATTTTGATAGACGCAATCTCGCCCGTGAGCACCAACTCATACAGCGTAGAGCGGGCCAAGGAAAGCCTCTTGGCCGACTCTTTCACCGTAAGCAGCAGGACGCTATTTTCCATTTTCTCGCAGTCTCGGCTGGTGGACGGCGGGGAGCTGAGGCCGCGCTCTCAGCGTCAAGTCACCTATGGGCTCCCCCTCTCCGTCTTCGCCAAACTCTCCCACGATGATTTCACCGACGACGCCGCAGAGGGCTAGGAGTTGGAGTTCGGCGCGGCTGAGATCGCGGTGCAAGTAGAGAGCCACGTCGCCGATGTTGACGATGCGGGCAGCGGCCTCGCGGATGCACCAGAGGTCAGGCTGTCCAAGCAGCGGCTTCTGTCGCACTACCCTGTCCTCTGTAATCATACCTACAGCTCAGCCCTCTCGCCCGTACCCGTATTAGCCGTCACGTCCGTCACAGCCGTCACAACGCCACTATCTGTATCTGACGCTTGTGACGCTTGTGACGCTTGTGACGCTCTTTCAAGGGTAGGGGGCGGGGTGGGTTTGGGGAGGTATCGCTCCCACTCTGGGACGAATGTTTCCCTGTAATATCCCTTGGCCGTATTCTTCTCGTCCAGGCGGATTGTGCCCGACTTTATGGTGAACGGACGTAGCAGCCGACTGAGTTTCCGGGCGTCCAGGGGTTTGCCTTTCAGGTCACCCCACGGGGCCTCCTCCAGCGCCAGCAGGGAGCGGATAAGGTTGGTGGTAGTGATCTTGTCCGGGTCGCCACGCTCGGCGAAGATGTCCCGAATATCGGACAGCAGCAGGACGCCCTGCGATTCGTCCTCGCGACCATCCCCCACGGACAGCTCCAGGGCTGCGAGACGCGCCCGCTGGGGCCAGTCCTCGCCTGCCAAGTCGGCAATCGCCAGCAGAACCTCCCAGCCGTCCCTAGCCCTATCGTCTAGCGCTTCCGGCAGGTCGGGCTCGGCATCCACCAACGCCTCGCTAGTGCTGGCCCACGCCTCCAGCTTTTCCTTTAGCGGGGCCGCTTCTTCCTTCGCCTTGCGATACTTGAACCGTGCAGCCTTCTCGCCTGGGGCCTTGCGTTTCATGGCAATGGAGACGGCCCTATCGGCGACGGTATCAGGCAATTTGCCGATTCCCGCGATGGCCTTCGGGGAGAAGGTGCTGAAGACGGCGTAGCCCATGTTCGCCCCCTGCCCCACGCAGACCGTTGTAGAGCCGCTGCGGCGGTAGCCCGTGTTCAGGACGCCGCGTAGTGATTCGGCGTATTCCTCCCCGGACTTGAAGGCGCTGTCAGATTCGTCCAGTAGGAGCGTGGGGCGTTCCTTGTCTATCCTTCTGTAGAGCGCCGCCGCACTCACCCGGCCCGTTAGCCACGGGCGCGCCACCAACAACTCCAGCACCTCCAAGAGCAGCGTCTTGCCGCTTCGTTTCTCCGCCGACGTGATGGATAAGTAAAGCGTAGCCTCGGCAACGTCGAAGCCGTGAGTGTGGGCTACCCACAGCGCAACCGTGTCGGCCTGGGCGTCGCTCAGCACGACGTACCTACGGATGAAGGTCCGCACGTTCTCCAGCAAGGAAGCCAAGCCAATGGAGTTTGGGCGGGGCTTGGTAGGCTGATTGTTCCCAGTGAGAACGGTCTTCTGACAGCCGGCGCAGTAGCCTTCCCCCCCTTCCATTGGCGTGACTGACTCTGCCGGATGGGTGCAGCCGCTCATGGCTTAGTTCCCTCCCCATTCGCAACAGACCCGATGGCAACAGGGACAGACGAAAACGCTACCATGTTCAGGGAGGCGCAGGGGAAAAACCCACCCGCACCCCCGACAGTGGGAGTCGACGCCCACAACGGGACACCGCTTCCAAACTCGCGGAACGGTTGATTGATTGGGGGGTGTTATAATTACCATGTTGCTTGCTCCTGGTCACCGCGCCTAGCGCGGTGGCTGGGGGCTTAATTTTCTATGCCGAAACCGGCTCCTTCTCTTCTCCCGCAAGGATGCGCCGGATCGTCTCTACGTCTGCCTCGCTGTAAACTCGCCATCCCGCGAAGTCACGCCTCGCCACGGGGATGACGCCCCGGCGTTCGTAATCGCGGATCGTATCGGGGTGTCGGCTAACCAGCTTGGCAACCTCACCCGTTCGCATTTCCATTCGTCCACTCCTTCCGACAGAAAGAGGGGACGGGAAATGGCTTTCACCACTTCGCCGTCCCCTCATCATCACCCGCTTGCGCGGGCTATCTCTTGGGTGCCCCTTGCGGGGCTAACGACTATATGCGATTAGT
>SDBU01003260.1_pt1 | contig 20735 bp, 19 predicted proteins | sample 2277071 | NCBI WGS metagenome assembly SDBU01 (sample SAMN10397929, study PRJNA504765) | marine sediment metagenome | isolation source: marine sediment core GS08_GC12, 126 cmbsf | place: Arctic Ocean: Gakkel Ridge, Loki's castle | collected 2008
GCTGTAAAGAAGATCCCGATTTTAGGAAATATTGCAAGACGAATCAATCAGAAAATCAGTAAGATGAAGCCATTTCCGGGTTCGGAAAAATACTGGGAGCAACGTTACGCTACTGGTGGAAATTCAGGTGCTGGTTCATATGGTAAATTTGCCGAGTTTAAAGCTGAGGTTCTAAATAAATTTGTCGCGGAAAAGAAAATACAGTCAGTCATAGAATTTGGATGTGGAGACGGTAACCAGTTAGAATTGGCAAAGTATCCCAGCTATATAGGTTTTGATGTAAGTGAAACTATTATTTCTTTGTGCAAAGACAAATTTACTCTCGATGAGAGTAAAGTGTTTAAGCTGATGGAAGAGTATAACGAGGAAAAGGCGGATATTGCACTCTCATTGGATGTTATTTATCATCTTGTAGAAGATCAGGTTTTTGACAGTTATATGAGGAGGTTGTTTGAGGCCTCCAGCCAGTACACAATTATCTACTCAAGCAATTGTGATTATCCGGAGTGCGGAGATGCGTATGAAAGACACAGAAAATTCACGGGGTGGATCCAAAAAAATCTGGAACACTGGAGGCTTGTAAAAAAGATACCGAACAAATACCCTTATGATGGAGACTATCTTAAGGGGTCGCTCTCTGATTTCTATATCTACGAAAAAGTTTAGGTGGCTTTGCTTAACTAGCGCATAATAATTTCTACGATATAGTCGAGATAAGCATTAAGTGATAATGAAGCGAAAAGACCAAAAAAGAATTTCATGGTTTGAAAATGCGGCTATCATATCAATATGTAATTTTCTGGCCACATCTATTGCCTTTATAACATCCATTATTCTTGCCCGATACTTGGGACCAGAAGGGCGTGGTGCCTATGGTGTAATAATGGCTACTATTATAATGCTTCCTACAATGCTCAATTTTGGGCTTAATGCTGCTGCGCCTCATTACATTTCCACAGGCAAGATGCGACTGGAACGCCTTTGCCGCTCGTTGTTTGTTATATGCATTGTAACTTCAATCCTGCCGATCTGTATACTTTACGCCTGTTATGCTGGCCTTCCACTGCAGCTTTTACCGGCCAAAACGACACTTCTTGTTTTTGTCGCAGTGTCGATATTGCTTTTCTCAGGTATGTTTCAGACCTTTATGCATCAATTGCTTATAGGCTTTGAAGATTTTTCGCTTTTTTCTTATATTAGACTATCTTCAAACATCTTTTATGTTTTGTATTTGGCTGCAAAAACCATTGCATCTGGAGAGATGACGCTTGAGTATGTAGTAATCGGTCTTGTAATAAAAGATTTTTTGCTTCAGACTGCATTTATCTTACGGCTTCGCAGATATTGGCCTTCTAATCCGGAGTCGGGTTTTTTATCTTGGCCGGAGATGAGGAAACTGTACTCTTACTCATTTAGAGCGTATTTTGCGAATCTCGTACAGTCTTTTAATTACAAACTTGATATTTATATTGTTAATTATTTCCACGGCCTTGCAGCAACCGGAATCTATTGCGTAGCTGTAAGTATCGCGCAGATTCTAAATGTAATCCCTGGAGCTGTTGCAAGTGTTGCATTTCCTCGAACCGGCTCTCAAGGCAACAGCGAAGAACATCTTAAGAGTTTGACAGTTGGCTGTAGGACGATAACGCTTTTAACCGTTATATGCTCCCTGGCATTAATAGCTGCTTTTCCTTATGTACTTGTACCGCTTCTGGGTGATAAATTTCAGCCTAGCTATTATCCATTCCTGGGTTTGCTTGTTGGTATAACAGTATTTGCTCCGACCCGTATCCTAACCGCTTTTTTGGCTGGAAGAGGAAAGCCTGAGTTAAATTTGATTGGCTCAGTGGCAGGGGTAATTGTAACCATCCTGATGGACTTAATCTTGATTCCAAAATTTGGCGGCGTAGGAGCTGCAATCGCAACTTCTCTTTCATATTCTATCACTGCTGTCATCGCAATTTTGTTTTTTAAGCGCAATACAGGCCTCACTTTAAATGAGATTATGGTAATCAAGAAATCAGATGTGTCATATCTGATTGATAGAATCAAGCTGGTTTTTGCCTCGAAAATCAGAACTAAGCAATAATTTTTGACAATATCGAATGAATTAGAATGTCTTTAAAGTTTTTTTGATTTTGAGAGGAAACCATGATTTTAAATACTAAAATGTTCTTTCAACTTCTATTGAAGGTGCTAAAACCTCCACTTGTTTGTGATAGGTTTGGTCTGTCTATATTTTAATATATATGAAAGAAGAGGACGATTTGGGCATGAGCAAGAGGCTGAAAATTCTTAAGATTCCCGCCTGGTATCCAAGTAATAGCGACCCTCTTTCAGGAGTATTTGTTGTCGATCACGCAAAAGCAGTTGCGTTGTACCATGATGTTGCGGTCCTGTGTTTACCGGAAGTTTCACGGGATAGACGTTTTCGGTTTATAGCTTCACAGGAAAACGGCATAACTACTTTTCGTGCGTTTTGTCCTAAATTTTTGCTGACAGGGATGGGCTTGCTTGGTAGATACCTGGCTGCCTTTTGGGCTTTTAGACGCGTTTTAAAGGAAGGTTTTCGCCCTCATATAATTCATGCTCACGTTTATGTGGCCGGAGTACCGGCTATTTTCTTGGGGAAACTACACAATATCCCGGTGGTCATAACAGAACATTCCACCGCTTTCCCGAGGAATGCGATATCTCATATTTCGCGCATAAAAGCTTGGTTGGCGATGAGATATGCTAAGGCGGTTTTACCAGTCAGTGAATCCCTAAAAAAAAGTATTGAAGCTAATAGGATTATGGCAAACTTCATAGTTATTCCGAACCCTGTTGACATGTCATTATTTCGTCCCATTGAGTGTGGTAAACAACTTCGCAATGCCGGAGATAAAGTACAGATGTTGCATATTTCAGAGCTCAACGAGAACAAAGGTTTGGAATATTTATTCAAATCACTGTCTTTGCTTAGAAAGCAACGTGATGATTTTTGTCTTACAATAATTGGAGACGGTCCTGACCGCCCTAAACGAGAAGCTATGGTTAGAGAGCTTAGCCTTTCGGATATTGTGGAATTCTTGGGTTTTAAATCCAGGCTTGAAATTGCGACACTTTTGCGTGAGTCGGATTTTCTTGTGGTACCAAGCATTTTTGAAACGTTTAGTGTTGTTACTGTCGAGGCCTTGGCATGTGGAAAACCGGTTTTAGCGACTATATGTGGTGGGCCGGAGGAAATACTTAATGAAGAACTGGGAATGCTTGTGCCGCCCGCTGATGTGGATGCTCTTGAAGTTGCTTTGGATACTATGATTGACAAGTGCAATAACTATTCGCCGGATATATTGTCCGACTATGCGCGCAGAAATTATAGTTACGAAGTTGTCGGCTCTAAAGTTGCCGAACTATATCAAGACATTTTAGGAGACGGGAAGTGACGAACAGTGGTATCAAATGGTTGTTAAGATTTATTGTTAACTACTTGTTTTCAAAAGAGGCGAGATATTGTCTTAATAAATCGATTCTTAATAGAAACGCTTTTGTAGAGGGCTCATCAACAGACATAATTCGCAAGCATATCGACGCAGCGGTTAAGTGGATTCTTCATGCGCAAGATATACAGCCTGACGGCGGAGTCACAGCATATATTGCTTATTCGGGAAAATGCAAAACGGGGACATCTTATCCGGAAGTGACGGGATATATAATCAGAACAATGATAGAATATCATGATATTTGTAAAGATGATAAAATTCTCGAAGCTGCTAATAAGATGGTGGATTTTGAATTACCACTACAAATGGAATGCGGGTCTTTCCCGGCTGGTATAATCGGGAATGAGCCAACAGAATCTGTTTTCAACTCAGCTCAGGTTGTGGATGGCCTGCTTGCAGCTTATAGAAAATTTGGCAGGGAAGATTGCCTTGAAGCATCGGTTAGGTGTTGTGACTGGATAGTCAGCGTTCAGGAGGAAGATGGTTCGTGGAGTCTAAAGAATTATCTGGGGGCTAAGCGAACTTATGATACAAAAGTCGATGAGGCATTGATGAATCTTTACAAGATTACCGGCAATAAAACCCTAAAGGTAGCGGTAGACCGTAATATGGGTTGGGTTTTGAAGCAGCAACAAGAAAACGGCTGGTTTGCCAACTGTGATAACAGTGTGGAAAAAGTAGAGAGGCCCAGAACGCACTCAATAGGATATACGACACAGGGTTTGATAGAATGTTATGCGATGAACGGTGACGAAAGCGTATTGGATTCTGCTGTAAAGGCTCTGGATGCATTGGCTGATATAGCGATAGAGAGAGATTATTTGCTCGAAGGTCGATATGATTCTGACTGGCAAGCCGTAAACCACTCCAGTGATGTCTCCGGTTCGTCACAGCTTTCAATATGCTGGCTTCGTCTTTATGAAATAACAGGCGACAAAAAATATCTTGATGCTGGTTTGAAGACGAACGGATTTCTAAGGGGTACACAGCTTCTTGGCGGATCTGCTGACATTTACGGTGCGGTTCCGTCTTCCTATCCGTTTTGGGGAGAAGAGGTTTCCTTTGGAATAACCAGCTGGGCGGTAAAATATTATATAGACGCTTTGATGGAAGAATATAAATACAGAACAAAGGATTCTGCAAAATCATAGTATGTATGGTAAGCACACAACTTTTTGTGGACGCCCGTAACCTCACATTTGTAAGGATGAAATTTGAATCCTGATATGTGTACAGAAAACTATGCCGGCATGACGGATGCTGCAGTATACGAGCCGTTGGCAGGCGCAACCAAAAGGCAATTTCTCTGGCTTTGCGCACTTTTTTTATCCTTTTGTTATGAATTGCCTCTGGTGGAACTCACCTCAATGGATCGTGTCAATCCCCGTCTTTTTGATGTTGTTTTCCTGGCAGGTCTGTTTTTCATTTACCCCACCATTGACAGAACAATTCCAACCCCAAAATTATTCAAGATATGGGTGGGCATTGTGGCCATTTTCGGGTTTTGCGCTGCTGCGTGGACTCTTTGGGTACCATTTGAGCATATTAAATTTTCGTGGTTCTTCCTTTTCCGATATGTACAGGGGCTTGTAACGGTTTATATGGTGATTAAGATACCATTGAGCTCTCGACAGAAAAAGATATTGCATTATTTAGTCGTTGTAGGGGGTGTTGTTGTGGCTCTTTATGCTGTACCGGAATATGTCAGAGGCGGCACTGTAAAAATGGCAATGAAGAAAACCGAGAAGGAAGTTATCGTTGCGGAAGGCGTATTATTGAGTTGTTTGGGGCCTAATAATTTCCATTTAGCCCAATTTAGTGCCATGGCGTCAGTGATGACTCTTGCCTTTTTTCATGCGGCCAAAACATCCGTAACAAAATTTTTGTGTTTCGCATTGGGTGCATTTGTCAGTTGGCCCGCATTTTTCTGTGGCTCGAGAGGAGGGATGGTGGCGGTAGGGTTGTCCTGGGGTTTCTTGTTTTTGTTTAGCAAGTTTTCGTTCAAGGCAAATGTTATAATCCTTATGGTTCTGGCCTTTTTTATTATTGCGGTTCTTTCGCCACAACTTTTATCCGTGTCATACCTTAGAGAGAAATCCTTGACCTTTGACCGTTTCTTTGGGAAGCGGGAAGCAGGAACCGGGGAAATTTTCCATGGCTTTGATTTTAATATGGAAATGGTCCGGGGTTATAGATGGCAGGGATGGAGGATACCTTTCATAGGAGCAGGGTTCGGCTTTGCTCCGGTTACATATCCCGATGGTACTATGGTATACCGGCACAGTTTTGGTATACACAATAGCTATCTGTTTGCGCTTGAACAGGGTGGATTAGGTGTTTTTGTGCTGTTTATTGTCTTTTTGGTAGTATGCAGTAAATCACTTAAACGTATGCGCAAATGGCCGAGTAACAAAAGTGATTACGCTTTTGCGCTTGGTATGCATTCTTATTTTTTTGCTATATTGGTAGTTATGTTACCGGGACAGATTTTCTGGAGGGGTTTCGGATCGGTAAATTTCAACACATATCTTATAATGCTTTTTATTCTTGCGATAATTCCATCTCATTCCTCAGAGCAGGAGCATGAATTGGAGCAATACGATTCAGGGGAATATTATGATGAATCGCAAGAGCAGAATGTGGAAGGGCAGGAGATTGTTTAATGGTGGTAGCGATGAACTAATTTTGCCCATCCGGCAATCATTTTGGCTGTTGGAGAAACTTTTATGGATAAGCCCCAGATAAGTATTGTAGTAATTGGCAAAAACGAGATTTCACATATTCATGAATGCTTGCAGGCTGTAAGTGATGCCGTTGATGAATCGGAATATGCTCTCATAGACGAAGCCGGATACGCCGAAGATATCTACTGATTAAAATAATCAGCACTTATAAAATCTTTCAACCTCAAAGGATTTTTTTAATGAAAAAAAATAAATATTTGTCGATCGCTGTATTTTCCTGCGACAGGTTTTACCAAAAAGACGGGCGCATATGGTCATCGCCTATTGCCAGCGCATCGATACGGCTTTTCGGAGATAATTTCAGAAAAATTGGAATTGTAGCTCATTTATCGCCGGAGCCGCCCGGTATATCCAAACATGTGCCGTATCCGGAAAAATATTCTATCCATCCAATTCCATTCGAATCTGGACTGAAAGGCAGAATTCGCCAGCAGTTTCGAGTCTTTCGATTAGCGCGTTCTCTGGTTCGGCGTTATGACGTTCCGTTTGTCAGGATGTTTAGTTTGGAGGCGTTGCCGGCAGCGTTATATTGCACTTTTTTTTATCGCAAACCCTGGTTTATGACGCTTCACGGGGATACGGCCGAAGCCATATCGATTAGCTGGAAATGGAAAAAAAGTCGTCGATTCTTTCGAAAACCTATTTGTGCCATCTTTCGATGGCTAACTCGCATTGTTTGTAAAAAAACCGCGGTTTTATACACAGCCGGGCCCGTACTCAAAGATATATATGCGCCACAACACCCCGAATCAATGCCATTTATCGATACGGGTATCCGAAAAAAAGATATCTACGAGGAACGTCTCGACATCTGCACATCCGAACCCTATGAACTTCTCTTCGTGGGAAATATGTCTCCGCGAAAAGGGCTGGATATTTTACTCCGCGTTATCGTGAAACTTCGAGAGTTGCAGGTACCCGTGAAGTTGACCATCCTGGGGGGAGGAACGGATGAAGATTTAGCCAATTTGTGTGAGGATTTCGACAAAATACGAGACGTAGTAAAGTTTGGCGGTTACTTTACCTACGGTCAACCACTATTCAGTCGCATACGGCAGAGCGATATTCTGGTGGTTCCTTCGCGAGGAGCGGAAGGATGGAATCGAGTGGTTACCGAATGCAATGCTCAGGGAGTTCCCGCTGTTGTTACGGATGTGAACAGTCTTGCCGTGAGTGTGAACGAATGGTCCAGCGGCATAGTCGTACCCCCCGAAGATACTGAAGCACTTGTTGCCGCCATTCGACATATTATTGATAATCCCGAAGAACGCCGTGCGATGGTACAGCGGAATCTGGCCAGAGGCCGACACTATATTTACGAAAATGAATTCCTTCGTCTTCGGGCCCGGTTGGAAACAGTTTTTGGCGATGGATTACTGCCTGTCGAACAAATACCAGTCGAAGAAGCCGGACGCTAAGCCGGCAAAAATAATTTATGAATAACAACAGAAAAATAAAAGTTCTTCACGTTGTGCCAAGTATGAATATGGGCGGCGCTGAGACCTGGCTGATGCACGTTTTACGCAATATTGACAGGCGGAAGTTTCAGCTTGATTTTATGATTCATACTACGAAACAAGGTAAGTACGACCAGGAGATCCATGATCTCGGGAGTAGGATAATTCCGGTAACTAAACTGACGAATCTACTTAAATACTCGTCAAGTGTTCGCAAGGCACTCCGACAGAACGGGCTATACGATATTCTTCATTGTCATAGGGCACTTTGTGCTGGTCGCGTCATGCGGATAGCATACCAAGAGGGAATAAGAAACAGAATCGTTCACTTTCACGGCAATGTTCATTCCATGAAGGGCCGAGTGCTGCGAAGCAAGATATACATGGCTCTGACAGTTCCTTGGATAACTCGATATGCAACAATGGGGATTGCTTGTTCTGAGCGGACTGCACAGTACAATTTTAACAAGAACTGGCAGCAGGGCCGCCGATGGAAGATTTTACGTTGTGGGCTGGACTTTTCTGGTTTCCATAAAAAAGTTGAAAATCTCGATGTACGTAAAGAGTTTAATATTCCACCAAATAGTTTTGTTGTAGGCCATGTAGGACGTTTTACTGAACTTAAAAATCATTCTTTAATTATCCAGGTCGCTGCTGAATTGCTTAAAGAAGAACCAAATGCTTATTTTCTGCTCGTGGGCGACGGACCTCTAAGAAGTGAAATTACCCGCGCCGTTACTGATGCAGGACTAACAGATAGATTCGTATTTGCCGGTTTGCGAACTGATGTTGCTCGACTGATGCTCGGCGGGATGGATTTGTTTTTATTTCCCTCAATTTCTGAGGGGCTTGGTTTGGTGCTGGTTGAGGCCCAGGCAGCGGGTTTGTCTTGTGTTTGCTCTGATGAGATACCGGCCGAGGCCGATGTAGTAGGACCGTTGATAAATCGTCTTTCGATTTCTCTGTCAGCAAATAAATGGGCCGATAAAATCATTCAGATAAAACAAAATCAGCGGGCCATAAGTAAATCCGATGCCTTAAAAGCAATAGAGGCAAGTGATTTCAACATCAAAAACAGTATTAAAGAACTTGAAAAAATATATTTGGGGATGGTACGACTATGAATCTTATGCAAATGGACAACAACTCAAAAGCCTTGGCGCAAAAAGCTATTGATAGCCATGATGGAATAGCAGCTAAGCGGGCTAAAATTCTGCTTTGCGCCTGTGAAGAAACAGATATAGAGGGTGTTGCACAAAAGACGCATTGGTCTTGTGATACGGTCAAAGATATACTGAAACAATATGAGGAAAAAGGAGCTTCTTTGCTTCAGCCTCGCCCTAAACAAAAAAAAAACCATGTTTAACAATTTTTTGTTTACAACATATGAAGGAGCGGAATGGACATATTATAAGGGAGCATTGTTTCACTCAGGATTTGCTGTAAATCAACTGGTTTTTGATGAAATCAAGAAATTATTGCCAAATCCGGCTAACAAAAAAATACTCGAGATTGGCCCCGGCGAAGGGGCTATGGCATTGATGTTAAGTGATGCGGGCTATGCGGTCGAGTGTGTTGATATTGGAGATTTTGAACTTGTCGATTCTGACATAAAACTTAGGATATTGGATGTAGATAAAGGGTTAAAAAAATCACTTGGGGAAGAGAAATATGACTTGGTTTATGCCGTTGAAGTTATTGAGCACCTTCAGCATCCGTGGACAATGGTTAAAGAGGCTTTTGAAATTTTACATCAGAGAGGTTGCTTCATACTATCAACCCCTAATATCACATCTTTTGTTTCCCGTGCTAAGTTCCTAACCAGCGGTGAATTTTATTTATTTGACAAGTTGCAGAACGCAGCAAACCGTCATGACCATATTACGCCACTTCCATGGTATATTATTGAATATATGTTTAGAACTGTTGGATTTGATGGTGTAGTAACAAAACAAGCGCAAAGAATGTCAGTTGTTTGTTTGCAATCATGGAAACATATCCTCCTGTCAATTATAAGATTAGCAGTTTATCCATTTTGTATTTTGAAACCAGCTTTTTCAACAGGGAAACAGATAGTTATATCAGGCGCAAAACCTAATTTATAGAAGGTGGAATTTATAAATGAAGAAGATTTTATACATAGCAAGCGGCCGTGGAATTCGTCAGGATACTACAGGCAGAAAAATTCTTTCGATAGTTGATTGCTGGAAAAATCTTGGTCGTTTTTTACGGAGTGCTTGTGGAAAACTGTGATTTTTGTGGTCTTTCTGTTGGCTCTGATTATCTCAGCAATGATTGGAAACGTTATAGGTGGCGGCTTATGGTGGCTGACGGGCCCATTAGTGCTGCTAGGTATTGCAGAAATCTGTTTTACTATCAGGACTAAGTCACTGTTTGGGCTCATAACGTTCATAATTTTACAATTGTACACTCTCTGGCGTATTCCGATCGCCTTTTTCAAATATAAGCCCAGAAAAATAAGCGACTATCCTACCGACCCGGTAGTTATCAAAAAAGCCGCAGGTACTTAAGATGGAGACGGATAAATGGCAGTAGTGATAACAGGCGGGCAGCGGTATTGTGTTCATAATGGCGTTAATTATTTTTCACCTTTGAATTTAAGATCACTTGTACAGTGGGAACCGTTGTTTGATGTGATCCGCCTTTTTGGGATACGAGTAGAAGTTGATGAAATTCCACCAGGGTGGGTCCCGGTGCCTGAAAATTATGAGATTCGAGAGTTATTTATTTTTGGTCGCAGCAGATTTGAGAGAGTCAAGATGATCAAAAAAAGAGCGAAAGAATATTTTAATGGTGTGACTCTATTCTGTGGCCGTGGGCCGAGCCATGAAGCATATTATGCTTATTGTGTTGCCAAAAAGATGCGGATTCCGCTGCTTTTTGAGATGCATGGTGATTGGGAGACATCTATTCTTTCGGAGCGATCAAAAAATCCGGTTCGGATACTAACCAAAGGATTTCGCGCCAAAAGATTGAAAAAGTATCAGGCTCAAATGGCAAGGGATGCCGTGGCGGTAGTTTCTATAGGGCCTGCGACGATACCGAAGTATGTTCCCCATGGTAAACCGGCATTGGTTTCCACGAATCATCTTATTTATGAGAATGAGTTTGTTGAAAGAAGTGATTATAAATTGAATAGCCCGCCACGTTTGTTATTTGTAGGCGTTTTAAACTACTACAAAGGATTGACGTGTCTTTTCAAAGCGCTTAAGATTTTGAATGAAGCTGGCAGAGATTTTGAAATGGATATAATAGGAGCCGGAGTTTTAAAATCTTATTTGGTCAATTATGCCCTGAAACATAATCTTAAGAGTAAGATAAAATTTCTAGGTCATATTTCCTTTGCTGAGGTTATGGAGAATTACAGGACTGCGGATTTATTTGTGCTGCCGTCTTTCGGGGGTGAGGGTGTTCCGCGAGTTATTCAGGAAGCGTGTTCGTGTGGCTGTCCGGTTCTTGCTTCAGATGTTAGCAGTATCGGCTGGCAGCTTAAGGATGGGGCCGGGGTAGTAATTCCTCCGGGCGATGAAAAAAAATTGGCTAAAAATATTATTCGTATTCTTGAAGATGAGGACCTGAGAAGGTCTCTTGGCCATACCGGGTATAAACGTGCACTGGAATTTACGCTCGAAAAACAGGCAAAGAAGATAGTTAAATTTGTCGAGGAACATGTGCCTGCGGAATTGAGGGGGCTTTAAGAGCCGAATCTTTTTGGAAAACAAAGATGGTTAAAAAAATCTTATATATTTGTGGAGCTCGTTGTTTCAGAAGCGATATGCCAGGTAGAAAGATAGCGGATATGCTCGATTGTTGGCGGACGATGGGATATACGGTTGAGTTGTTTTCCGGCAGTGATCTATTAGAAGGTGTTTATCCCCATGTTGCCAGTGCTGATACGAAATATGTAAGAAGATGGTACCGCAAAATGCCGCTATTGTCACCTTTTTATCAGTCTGTTTCAGAGAAACTCGATATCGAGCATGACTTGAAGATAGAAGCCAAACTCAAAGATATTGTAAGTAGAAGTCGACCTGATATTATATGGGAGCGGGCCAGCAGACTGTCTTGGGCGCCTTTGAGAGTTGCTCGAAGGATGTCGATTTTTTATGTTCACGAATGGATAGATAATCTTATTCCTTATTCGTTGTCATTATATCATCACAAAGCGGTAAGGATTGAAAGATATAAAAACAGGGAATCTGATTTTATAGTTGTTGTTTCGAGTAAAATTAAAGAGGATTTGGTAAAAGAGGGAGTTGAGCCGGCAAAGATATTAGTCACGCATAATGCCGTAAATCCAGATGAATTTAAGACTGACTGTGATATAGGGCAGAAGTATCGCTCTGAGTTAGGAATAGGAGAAGACGAAGTACTGATTGGTTATTTGGGGAGCTATGCCTTTTATCATGATTCGACAAGACTGATTCTGGCAGCTGATATTTTACGAAGGCGTAATGCCAAAGTGAAGATTTTAATGGTAGGGGTGGGTAAAGATTACAAGAAGTGTCATAAACTGGCAGCCAAGCTGGGGCTTCTGGATTCGATGATAATAATGAAGCCAAAAGTGCCGAAGGAAGTGGTTCCGAAAGTTCTTTCCGCGCTTAGTGTGGCAGTGCTTCCGGGGAGCACAGACATTATTTGTCCAATCAAAGTCCAGGAATATATGGCGATGGAATTACCTTCGGTTATCCCTGATTATCCAGCCAATCGTGAAGTGGTAACTGATGGACAGACAGGAGTATTTTTTGAGCCTCATAACGAAGAATCTCTTGCAGAAAAATTATTATATCTTGCAGAGAATCCGGAGTTGAGAAATATGATCGGCAGGAATTCAAGGCAAGAAGTTTTTGAGCGATTTACCTGGAAGAAAACCTGGGGTAAGGCGCTGGAGGAAATCATGTGCCGAATAAATACCTGGGAAAATGCTTAAGACAATAACAGGAGAAACGCAACAGTACGGTTGCTTATAATTATTAGAATTATATATTCACAAGGAATAGGAGTCGCTCAATATGAAACGAAACGAACATAGGGTTTTGCTTATAGAACCTCCTTTTTATAGGCTGTTTAAAGACACGTGTTCGCTTGACAGATATCCTCTCTCCTTAGGATATTTGGCAGGGACGATAAAGAAAGAAACAAATTGGAATGTAATGGCTTACAATGCCGATTTTTCTTCTAAAAACGAACCGGTCGGCGTCAGTTATTTAGCAGGTGCCGGTTTTCGCAATTATTTGAATAACCTAAGAAACCTCTCATATCCGGTTTGGGCAGAGATCAAATCAACTATATCAGAGTACGAACCCACAGTTGTGGGCATTTCTGCTAAATCTCAAAATTTTGCATCAGCGTGCAACGTGGCTAAACTTGCTAAAGAAATCGATAAACAAATAATTGTAGTTGTAGGGGGTCCTCACCCTTCCATGGTGGGATCCGATATATTGAATTGTCCAGAAATTGATGTATGTATCAGGGGGGAAGGTGAAAACACCATTGTTGAATTGCTTAATGCAATAGATGCCCAAAAAGAATTCGATGCTATCCAAGGTATTATCTATAGAAAAAACGGTCAGCTTTTTGAAAATGCTCCAAGGGAATTCATAAAAGATTTAGATTCTCTTTGTTTCCCTCATGAAACAGCTTCTGAAGTCTTGAAAGACTATGATGAATATCCGCCAAGAGCATTTAGATTCATTTTTGCCGTAAGAGGATGTCCTTATAATTGTTTCTTTTGCGGATCCCGTAAGATATGGAGTCGAAAGGTAAGATTTCGCTCTCCCGAGAATGTAGCAAGAGAAATAAAGGGCCTTCAAGAGAAGGGATTAAAATCAATCCATTTTGACGATGACACTTTTGGTGTAAACAAGCAGTATATAAAAGACCTGTGCGATGTTCTTATCAGGCATTGCCCAGGAATAAAATGGAGTGGTGAAATCCATGTAAAATTAATTGATGAAGAAACCGTTTCTCTTATGAAGGCGGCAGGCTGTTATTTAATAAACATTGGCATTGAATCTGGTAATAACGAAATATTGAAAAAAATGAGGAAGAATATAACCATAGAGGAAGCTCTTGCCGCATGCAAAATTGTTAAAAAACATGGCATTGAATTGCAGGCGTTCTTTATGGTCGGCTTTCCTCAAGAAACGGAAGATACACTGAATGATACCATAAGAGCTATGAAAAAGACTAAATGTGACACAGTGGCCTATAGCATATTTACTCCTTATCCAGGCACAGAGGCGTTTGAGTTTTGTAAAGAAAATGGATTGATCACTGAGAATTATGATATCTCTTTGTACAATCATCAGAGTCCATCCAACTGTTTTTGCATTAACATAACTCGGGAGAAGTTTAGGATGCTAGCTTCTAAAATAGAGAAAACAGTAGACAAAAAAAACAAACTAAATATGATAAAACGAATCTTTTCCTTCAACACAATTTGGAGAATACAAGAGCTTGGGATAAGAAAAGCTTTTAAGAAGGGCGCGAGAATACTTGCTGGTAAATGATTCGTTGGAAAACCAATGACTGGGTTTTGGCTCGAAGATGTTTGCGGGATGATAAAGGTTACTGGCCAAATGTAGTTTTTCAGTCTCTTGCAAATTGATGATAATCAAGTCATCTGACCTCGAAACTTTTACTAATTACTACCAACGGTGGGGTTGCATGTTCGTAGTATTATTTTTGCTTTGTAATATGATGGTCGAAAGGGAAAGTTTTAATGCGAGTGGTTCTTATTGGCCATAGTATGCGTGGTGCAGGGGGGCTCGTAGTTGGGATAAACTTTGTCCGCTGTTTAAGCAAGGTCACTCCCCAACACCAGTTCCTACTCACGGCATATCCCGGCATCGGTTTTGAAGGTATCAAATTGCCGCCGGGTAGCGAAGTCTTTTTTTTCCCGGGCAGCGGTAACCTGCTCAGGAGAGTAAAATTTGATTTATTTGAGTTGCCGAAGCTCGTAAAGGATTTTGCGCCTGATGTGGTTTTTGGTTTAGGTAATTCGGGTTTGGCAAATCCACCATGTAAGCAGGTAATTTGGATACAAGATTCCCATTATGTTTATCCAACTAAACATTTCGAGACAGAACGATTAAGAAGGCGAATTATAAAAGGATTCCACAAATTTCAACTCAAAAGATGCCTTCCTAAGACAGATTTCTTCTTCTGCCAGACGCCGGTAATGAGGCAGCGTTTCGCCGAACATTTTGATTATCCGATAGAGCGGATAAAGATCCTTCCCAATGCTGTTTCAGAATTTGCGAAAAAAGATAGAGAGCAAGCAAAGGTTCCTGGTGTTTTAAGGGAGAATGGATGGTTTAATTTATTTTTGATGGGCAGTTTTTACCCTCATAAAAATCAGCAGGTTCTGATTGAGCTTTTTAAAAATCATAGAGAGAAGCTGAAAAATGTTCGTTGTATTGTAACTGTTGATGCAAAGGGGCACGTCAGTGCGCCAAGGTTCCTGGAAGACATAAAGAAATATGGTCTGGATAAACATATAATTAACGCAGGTCATTTGAGGCAAGATGAATTGGCGGATTATTACTATAATACAGATGCGTTGCTTTTTCCAACATTGCTGGAAAGTTTCAGCACAACATACCTGGAGGCAATGCACTTTGGGTTGCCGATACTTACAAGCGATCTTGATTTTGCCCGTTATATCTGTGGTGATGCAGCTCTATATTTTGACCCTTGGGATTTGAAGGATATCGTTGATAAAATCCTGATGATAAAAGCAGATTCGGCGTTGAGGAGAAAATTAGTAGCCAAAAGCCGTGAGCGAGTGACTTCATTCTTTAGGCCCTGGCGGGAAATTGTAGCGGATGCTATGAAAGAACTGGAATTGTTGGTCGGTAACAAAAAAAGGAAAGTTAATAAATGAAACAGGTAATTCAGAATGTTAAAACAGGTCAATTGTCGATCCCTGACGTCCCTCCACCGAGTCTAATTGGCCCAGGCGTATTGGTTTTGAACCGCCGATCCATTGTTTCAGCCGGAACTGAAAAACTCGTAATGGATTTTTCAAAGAAAAATCTTTTACAAAAAGCCAAGGCCAGGCCCGACCTTGTCAAAAAAGTATTAACTATGGTAAAACGTGAGGGCTGGAAGGCTGCATTGGAAACAGCTTTTGCCCGGCTGGATCAGCCTATGCCTTTGGGGTATAGCTGTTGCGGTGATGTTATCGCTGTCGATAAATCAGTTACTCACGTTAAACCAGGCGACAGGGTCGCGTGCGCAGGAGCAAGTTATGCGGTTCACTCAGATATCATATATGTCCCTAAAAATCTGGTGGTGAAAGTTCCAGAGAATGTTTCTTATGAAGAGGCAGCCTTCGGAACTCTCGGAGCAATATCGATGCAGGGTGTTCGCGTTGCTAAATTGCAACTTGGCGATAAGGTCGCTGTGATTGGCTTGGGCCTTTTGGGTCTGATAGTGGTGCAATTAGTTAAAGCCGCCGGCTGTACTGTTATAGGTTGTGATTTGGATGACAAGAAACTGGAGCTGGCTAAGAAATTTGGGGCTGATGAGGTATGTAAGCCGGCGGAATTAGAGGGTGTTGTGATGGCAATTTGCGGTGGAATGGGCGTGGATGCAACGATAATCTCCGCTTCAACACCGAGCAACCAGCCGATAGAGTCGGCCGGTGAGATTACGCGCATGAAAGGCAGAGTATCAATAATTGGTGCTGTTGGGACCAATATACCCCGTAAGCCTTATTATGATAAGGAGATTGAGATTTGTATAAGTCGCTCTTATGGCCCGGGCAGATACGACAGCCAATATGAAGAAAAGGGACTCGATTATCCTTATGGCTATGTGCGATGGACCGAACAGCGGAATATCGAATGTTTTCTCGATTTGATAGCGGCGGGAAAAATCGATGTAAAAGAGTTAATTACACATCGTTATTCTATAGACGAGGCAGAAGACGCTTATAAGCTAATAAGCGGCGAAGTAAAAGAGCCTTATATAGGTATCGTGTTAAGTTATCCAGAAGAGGCACCCGAAGAAAAGGCCGTGCATATCAAATCCGCTGGCAAAATAAAACCGTCAGTGGGCAAAACGGTCGGCATTGCGGTGGTTGGCTCTGGAACTTTTGCAACGAATGTAATGCTCCCTGCATTGAAGAAAATGGCTAACGTTAAACTGGTTGGTGTTGTGGATCAGAACGGGATGGCGGCAAAGCATGCTGCCGAAAAATATGGCTTTGAATATGCAGCAGGAGCTATTGACGAAGTGCTTCAAGATGATAAAGTCGAAGCAGTGTTTATCGCTACCCGTCATGATTCTCATGCTGAGAATGCGATAAAAGCATTACAGGCCGGCAAACACGTGGCCGTTGAAAAACCTTTGTGTCTCAAATCCGAAGAATTGACGGAGATTGTGGATGCTTATAATCAGGCAGGAAAGAAGTTTCTTTTAGGTTTTAACAGGCGTTTTGCTCCGGTTGCCGTTAAAGCGAAAGAATGTTTTGGCGATGAGATTAAATGCATCAATTACACTGTTAATGCCGGTTTTATTCCTACTGATATCTGGGTGCATGACCCGGATATTGGCGGCGGACGGATAATAGGCGAGGTCTGTCATTTTATCGATTGGATCCAGTGGTTTACAGGCGGTTATGTTAAAGAGGTTAATGCGGTTTGTGTTGACGGAGGCAACCCCGCAATACCTGACAGAGACAATGTGTTTGTAACATTGCAGCTTTCCGACGGCAGTATCGGAACGGTGCTTTATGCATCCAATGGCGATAAGAGCTTCCGGAAAGAACATATAGAGATATTCGGCGGCTCCAGAGTAGCAGTTATTGATGAATGCAGATTAGGCAGCATTACAGCTTCTGGTAAACGCACAAATCTCGGCAAATCTTCAAGCAAAGGACATTTCGAACAATGGCAGGCGTTTATAAATTCGATTCTTGAAGGCAAAGATTCACCTGTGCCTTTTGTTGACTGTATTATCTCAACGATGGCAACATTTGCCGTTGTTGAATCGCTTGATACTGCCTCAAGCATAACCATTCCTGAAGTAGTCAACCAATAGTAAGACGCATAACAACATGAATGTAGCTGCGTATGTGCAACAAATAAAACAGTATGGTCTCTACAACTGCCTCTACAGATTTTACTACATCTTGATTAAGAAGACAGGTGTACTGAAAAGAAGATTTCCAGTCTGGAAATGGGACGAAAGACCCCTTGTTTATTGGGTTGGTGACAGATGTCCAACAGAACCAATTGCATATAAACAATGGCGGGAACAGCAAGGAGCAAAATTCTTCTTTCCTTTAGGTGAACCCCCTGACGTTGATTCTGAATGGCAGAAGAAAGCTGTGTCGCAAGCAGATGCAATTCTGTCGGGTAAACTAACATACTTTTTTAGTCAAACCGCAAAGCTTGGTTTTCCTTTTAAATGGTCATTTAATCCATTTACGGGTTATAGGGACGAGGTTTTGAAGCATTGGTGCCAGATTAATACATTTGATCAAGTTCGAAAGGATATTAAGGTATTGTGGGAACCCGCCAGATTTGGATGGGCTTATACTTTAGTCAGGGCTTATAACGCTACCGGCGATGAAAAATATGCTCGGGCGTTCTGGCAGTTGTGGGAATCATTTTGCCAGGCCAATCCGATTCAGATGGGAGTCAACTGGGTATGTGGCCAGGAAATCGCGATACGTTCTTTAGCCTGCATATTTTCCTTGCATGTTTTCTGGAAAAGCGATTCCACAACTCCTGAACGTGTCGAACGGATGTCCTGTTTTCTAGCAGCCAGCGCTGAACGAATAGCGAAAAACATTAAGGCTGCCCGAGTGCAAATGGGTAATCACGCAGTAAGTGAAGCCGCTGCCTTGTGGACAATTGGGAGCCTATTTCCTGAATTTAAGAAAGCTAGCTACTGGAAACGACTTGGTCAGTATGTACTTGAGAATGAGGCGCGTCGTTACAATTTCTCTGACGGTAGTTATACCCAGCATTCTATGAACTATCAACGTCTCATGCTACATAATTACCTATGGTGTACCCGCCTTGCAGAACTAAATGGATCAAGGTTTTCTAAAGCGCTCGATTCCAAGATAAAAAGTTCATGTGAGTTTTTGTACCAGCTTCAGGATGAATTGACCGGAATGATGCCAAATTATGGTCCTAATGACGGTGCTTTGATTCTACCATTGAATGATTGTGACTATACCGATTATAGGCCACTGATAGGAGGGCTTTATTACCTATATAATCGCAAAAAGTTGTATCAGACAGGCCCTTGGGAGGAAGATATCCTATGGCTGTTCGGCTCCCAAACGCGGCAGAGTGAACTTGAGCAGCCAGAACGCCAAAGCAATGAGTTTCGTGACGGAGGATACTATACTATCCGTAACGGTGAATCTTGGGGCATGATAAGATGTCATTCGTACACGAATCGCCCAAACCAGGCCGATTTACTTCATCTGGACTTGTGGTGGAAAGGTATCAACCTTTTGTGTGATACCGGTTCATTTTCGTATTATGATCCAGAAGATAACTGGAATGCTTATTTTGTTTCTACAGCTGCTCACAACACTGTAGTTATTGACAATCAAGATCAGATGGTGAAAGGTGACAGGTTTCAGTGGCTTACGCTTGCCAAATCAAAACTTCTTCATCACGTCAAAGGTGGATCTGTGGAGATATTACAGGGGGAGCATTACGGATACAAAAGACTTCCCAGTCAAGTCATTTGCAGACGAACGGTTTGCTGTATTGGTGGAAGATACTGGTTGATTATTGATGATTTGTTTGGGCGGGGAGAGACAACTGCAAGGCTGTTGTGGCATATACCAGATTCTCCTTATAAACTTGATCAGGACCTTAAGATCGCTCTAGCCACGGGAGATGTTAAAATTTCTATTCATTCAATTCCTTCTCCTTCACAATTGCAGGTTGCCAGAGCTGTTGAATTACCAAGGCGTATGGGATGGCGGTCTCTCTACTATGGGACTAAGGAGCCATGCTTAACTGCATATGTTGAATTGTCTGACGCGCTCCCCATAAGATATATAACTTTGGTTGATCTGACCGCTTGTGGAGACGTCGAGTGTGATCCGAAGGCTTTTTTCAGACTCTCTGAGAATGGACAGTTGAAATTTGAAGTGTCTTTATCTCCACTCGAAATCGAAGATACTCGTATCACAGCGCAATTCCGGGATGAAACGTTAAGTCTATAGGTATCTATTATTGTATATCAGATGAGTGATCCGAATTGTCACACTGAGCTTGAGTTTGAGGTCAAATCAGGCAGATTAGGATTTGTTGAAGGTGTGGTTCAATGTCACAGGAAGGCTTTTCCAGCCTATTTCTCTACCCTCATAGGGCCAAGATTCCTGAAGTCTCTCACGAAATACTATACAACACATCCCGACGCCATCATGTTTGTAGCAACACTTCCATCCGGAAAAATTATTGGAGTAGTTTCTGGTGGAAAACCTGAGTTGCGAAGCAAGTTTTCTCACAAATACCTTCCATTTCTGGCCCTTGATATTCTGACTGCTGCTCTTAAGGACAGGACTGTTCGTGTTCGATTAGGGCAACATTTAATAGATACGATAAAAAAGACGCTTGCTCGGTTTCGCATAGTTGGAAACGACCGTCTTGCTGAACCACGCAGAGACTGTGCTGGGACATGGTGCAGCCTTCTGAGCATATGTACGGATCCTGAATTTAGTGGCAAGGGGGTCGGTACGGCTCTGATGCATGCGTTCGAGCAAGAAAGCCGCAAGCGAGGGTATAGAACAATGCATTTATCTGTACATCACGGCAATGACGCTGCTATCAGGCTATACAGTAAGTGTGGTTGGATAATAATTCTAGAAAATGCAAGAGGGGTCTATTTTAAGAAAATAATCGGATGACTTCAATGAATATTCTTATAGTAACACAATATTTTCCGCCGGAAATGGGCGCTCCACAGGCGCGACTTTTTGAGTTGGCTAAACGCCTCAAAGGTATGGGGCACAAACTTACCATCCTGACGGCTATGCCGAACTA